>Ga0182739_1000162_pt1 | contig 124136 bp, 118 predicted proteins | sample eDN5th30CBELigBY_FD_128873 | JGI IMG/M metagenome (GOLD analysis project Ga0182739, IMG submission 128873) | Enriched backyard soil microbial communities from Emeryville, California, USA - eDNA 5th pass 30_C BE-Lig BY (version 2) (version 2) | ecosystem: Environmental > Terrestrial > Soil >...
GCGCGACGCCGACCCGCGACACGACTACGTGCTCGTGTACCGCACGCGCGCGGAGGTGCCGGCGTTCCTCGCGGAACTCGAGGCGACGGGCGCGCGCGTCGTGCTGTCGTGCCCCGTCGCCCCGGAGCCGATGCCGGCGGGCTGGGTCTGGCTCGGGCCAGGCCGGTTCGACGGCGAGGACCTGATGTCCGCGGTGCCCGACCTGCCGGGCCGCGTCGCCTACGTCTCGGGCCCGCCCGCGATGGTGGGCGCGCTGAGCGCGCAGCTGCGGCGCGCGGGGGTGCGGCGCATCCGCCGCGACGTCTTCTCAGGGGCCTGACTCCGGCGTTCTGCCGGTCGCCCGACTCGGCTCTGCGCATCGCCCCACTCCGCGACGTACCGGCCGACCCGCTGGCGGTGCGTTGTGCGCAATGCGGGTCGCGCCATTGCGCACAAGGCACCGCCAGGCGCAGCCCGCGTGGCATCGGGCGGCCTCCGCGTTCGCCCACTGCGAACGCTTAGCACTCACACGGCTCGAGTGCTAATCTGGATGTACTTGAGTCAACGGGACTCAAGTCTTGAACCAGATTCACAGGGAGCTCAACGATGGCTGTTGTCTTCGACCCATTCCGTGAGCTGGACCGCGTCGCCGCCCAGCTCCTCGACACGCGGCAGGGGCCGCGTTTCATGCCGATCGACCTCTACCGCGACGGCGAGCACTACGTCATGACCGCCGACCTGCCGGGTATCGACCCGGGCTCGATCGACGTCGACGTCGACGGACAGGTGCTCACCGTCCGAGCCGAGCGCACCGCGCCGAGCGGTGAGGGCGTCAAGTGGCTCGCCCGCGAGCGCTCGAGCGGCACCTACCAGCGCCAGTTCAACCTCGGCGAAGGCATCGCGACCGACCGGATCAGCGCGCACTACGACAACGGTGTGCTCTCGGTCGTCATCCCGGTCTCCGAGAAGGCGAAGCCGCGCAAGGTCGAGATCGCGACCGGCGCCGCCCCCGCGCAGATCGCCGCGGCCGAGGTGCAGGAGCACGCGAACAGCTGACGCTCAGCCCGCTGCCGATCGGCCCCGGATCACCTCGATCCGGGGCCGATCGCGTTCTGCGGCGCCCGGCGAGCGCAAGCACCCCCGGCCAGGGCCCGCTCCCGGCGCCGCACGCCCCGCGCAAATCCGACAGGTGTCCGCGTGGGAGAATGGGAGTCGTGACGGAGTCGACGATCTACTACACCCACACCGACGAGGCGCCGATGCTCGCGACCGCGAGCTTCCTGCCCATCGTCAAGGCCTACGCGAAGCAGGCGGGGGTGTCGATCGACACGGCCGACATCTCGCTCGCGGGCCGCATCCTCGCCGTCTTCGGCCTCGGCCGCGACTGGCTGACCGAGCTCGGGGAGCTCGCCAAGCAGCCCGAGGCGAACATCGTCAAGCTCCCGAACATCTCGGCGTCGATCCCCCAGCTCAAGGCCGCGATCGCCGAGCTCCAGGCGGACGGCTACGCGGTCCCGGACTACCCCGACGAGGCGACGACCGACGAGCAGCGGGCCGTCCGCGCGAAGTACGACCGGGTCAAGGGCTCCGCGGTCAACCCGGTGCTGCGCGAAGGCAACTCCGACCGCCGTGCACCCCAGTCCGTCAAGAACTACGCGAAGGCGCACCCGCACCGCAACAAGGCGTTCCCCGCCGGCTCCAAGACCGAGGTCGCGACCATGGGCGCGCACGACTTCAAGTCCAACGAGAAGTCCGTCACCCTGCCCACCGACGACGTGCTGCGGATCGAGCTCATCACCGAGACCGGCGAGACCGTCGTGCTCAAGGAGCGGCTACCCGTGCTCGCGGGCGAGATCCTCGACGCGACGCGGCTCGACGCCGAGCAGCTAGACGCGTTCCTGCAGAACGCGATCGCGAAGGCCAAGGCGGAGGACGTCCTGTTCTCCGTCCACCTCAAGGCGACCATGATGAAGGTCTCCGACCCGATCATCTTCGGCCACGTCGTGCGCGCGTACTTCGCCGAGGTCTTCGAGCGATACGGCACCCAGCTCGCCGAGGCAGGACTGTCGGCCAACGACGGCCTCGGCTCGATCCTCGCGGGCCTCGACGCGCTGCCGAACGGCGGCGAGATCAAGGCGGCGTTCGAGCAGGGGATCGCGAACGGCGCGCGCCTGTCCTACGTCAACTCCGACAAGGGCATCACCAACCTGCACGTCCCGTCCGACGTCATCGTCGACGCGTCCATGCCGGCCCTCATCCGCAACGGCGGCAAGCTCTGGGGCGCCGACGGCAGCGAGGACGACACGCTCGCGGTCATCCCCGACTCCTCCTACGCTGGCGTCTACCAGACCGTCATCGACGACGTGAAGGCGCACGGACCGCTCGACCCCGCGACGATCGGCACCGTGCCCAACGTCGGGCTCATGGCCCAGGCGGCGGAGGAGTACGGCTCGCACGACAAGACGTTCGAGATCCAGAACGCCGGCACCGTGCGCATCGTCAACGGGGCCGGCGAGACCGTCATCGAGCACGACGTCCAGCGCGGCGACATCTGGCGGGCCACCCAGACGAAGGACGTGCCCGTCCGCGACTGGGTCAAGCTCGCCGTCGCCCGCGCCCGCGCGACCGGCGACCCCGCGATCTTCTGGCTCGACGAGACCCGCGCGCACGACGCCTCCATCATCGCGAAGGTCCGCGCCTACCTCCCCGAGCACGACACGACGGGGCTCACCATCGAGATCCTCGCGCCCGAGCTCGCGACCGCGTACTCGCTCGAGCGGCTGCGCAAGGGCCTCAACACCATCTCGGTGACCGGCAACGTGCTGCGCGACTACAACACCGACCTCTTCCCCATCCTCGAGGTCGGCACCTCGGCGAAGATGCTCAGCATCGTGCCGCTGCTCAACGGCGGCGGGCTGTTCGAGACTGGCGCGGGCGGTTCGGCGCCGAAACACGTCCAGCAGTTCGTCGAGGAGAACTACCTGCGGTGGGACTCGCTCGGCGAGTTCTTCGCCCTCGCCCCGTCCTTCGAGCAGTACGCGACGGTCACGGGGAACGCGAAGGCGCGCGTGCTCGCTGACACGATCGACCGCGCGACGGGCACGTTCCTCGAGAACGACAAGTCGCCCGGCCGCGCCCTCGGCACGATCGACAACCGCGGCTCCCACTACTACCTCGCGCTGTACTGGGCGCAGGAGCTCGCCGCCCAGACGGACGACGCGGAGCTCGCCGCCGTATTCGCACCCGTCGCGGCCGCCCTCGCGGACGGCGAGTCGACGATCGTCGCCGAGCTCCTCGCCGTCCAGGGCAGCCCCGTCGAGATCGACGGCTACTACTCGCCCGACGCCGAGAAGGTGTCGGCGGCGATGCGCCCGTCCGCGACGCTCAACGCCGTCATCGACGCGCTCTGAAGCGCTGAGTCAGGCGGTCGCGAGCGCGCTCGGCGCGACGTCGCGGCGCATCGTCAGCAGCCGGTAGATGCCCCACTGCAGGTACAGCACCGGCAGCACGAGCACGAGGACCGGCGCGACGTAGAGCACCGGGATCCGGATGACGTCCCAGAGCACCTGGAGGATGTCGGCGCCCTCCGGCGAGAACAGGTAGAAGTAGTTGACCCCCGGGTCGACCCAGGCGCGCAGCGCGAGGTTGATCGGCAGGATGACGACGAGCGCGAACACGGCGACCCACGCGACCGACTCGAGCACCTGCCGCGCCGTCGGCCGGTAGAGCGCGAGCGAGACGAGCAGGAACGGCACGATCGCGTTGAGCTCGTGCGCGACCCAGAAGAATGAGCGCGGATCCAAGAGCGGGTGCCCCTGCTCGGCCGGCCGCGCGGACACGAGCGTCGCGATGCCCGCGATCGCACCCGGATAGAACGCGACCGCCCGCAGCGGCTTCCAGTCGAACCACACGACGAGCGGCATGACCCAGGACATGATCGAGCACAGGTGCAGCGGGAGGTTGTGGAAGACGGGCCAGCCCTCCGCGGGCGGGTCCAGGAGGAACGCGACGTGGAACACGATCGAGGACCCGAGCGTCACGAAGGCGAGGCCGAGCAGCCAGGCGCGCTTGACGCGGAGCGAGCGGTAGCGCAGCAGATAGTGCGCGGCGACAGCCCCCGCAGCGAGCAGCAGGACCAGCATCGTCCACGGTCCGTTGAACGACTCGACGACCACGCGGCGAGCATAGCGGGATGCCTCGGCCCGGGGTGACAGGTCCGCGCATCGCCGCATAACCTGGGTCCATGGCGTCCCTTCGGCTCGAGGAGCTCTCGGCAACGACCGCACTCGCGGCGAACTCGCTCACGCTGCGCAGCGGCCAGGACCAGTACGTCACGCCCCCGACGTACTCGCTCGCCGACTCGTACACGGATCCGGCCGCCTCGTGGCCGCGCGTCGTGCTCGAGGGCGACGAGGTCGTGGGCTTCGTGCGCGGCAACTTCGCGCCGGAGGACCCGCAGGAGGAGCTCCGCTCCGCCGTCTGGCGGGTGACGGTCGCGGGCGAGCACCAGGGCCGCGGGATCGGCTCATTTGCGGTGCGGGCGCTCGCCGCCGAGGCGAAGTCGCGCGGCTTCTCGCAGATCACGGCACTGTGGGAGCCCGGTGAGGACAGTCCCGACCATTTCTTCCGCGCGCTCGGCTTCGTCGTCGTGCGCGAGACGCAGTACGGGGAGAACTTCGGGGTCCTCGCCCTGTGACGGCGGCCCCTGAGCTCACCGAGTCCGCCCCGTCCGACTACGAGGCCTTTCGCGAGGCGGTCTACGCGGTCGCCGAGTCGATCCCGTCGGGCCGCGTCATGGCGTACGGCGAGGTCGCGGCGGCGGTCGGGTCGCGCGCGGCCCGCGCGGTCGGGCGCATCATGGCGCACAGCGGCGGGGAGCTGCCGTGGTGGCGCGTCGTCTACGCGGACGGCCACCTGCTGCCGGGGTATGAGGCGCAGGCGCAGGACCGGTACCGCGAGGAGGGCACGCCGATGCTGAGCCCGCTGCGCATCGACATGCGCCGCGCCCGCTGGAGCCCGGCCTAGTGGAAGAAGTGCCGCTCGCCCGTGAAGTACATCGTCACGCCGCGTGAGACCGCGAGCGCGATGACCTCCTCGTCGCGCACCGAGCCGCCCGGCTGCACGATGGCTCTGACGCCCGCATCGATGAGGATCTCGGGTCCGTCCGCGAAGGGGAAGAACGCGTCGCTCGCGGCGACCGATCCGGCCGCCCGCTCGCCCGCACGCGAGACGGCGAGGCGGCACGAGTCGACGCGGTTGACCTGACCCATCCCCACGCCGACCGACGCGCCGCGCGAGGCGAGCAGGATCGCGTTCGACTTGACGGCGCGGACCGCGCGCCAGGAGAACGCGAGGTCGGCGAGCGTCGCCGCGTCCGCCGGCTCCCCCGCGACGAGCTCCCAGCCCGCGACGTCGGCGAAGTGCCGGTCGGCCTGCTGCATCAGCAGCCCGCCGGAGACCTGGCGCAGCTCGAGCGAGGGCGTCTCGAAGCCGTCCGGGAGCTCGATGAGGCGCAGGTTCTTCTTCTGGCCGAGGAGCTCGACGGCCTCGAGCGAGAAGCCGGGCGCGGCGATGACCTCGGTGAAGATCGGCGCGATCGACTCGGCCGTCGCGAGGTCGACCGGGCGATTGGCGGCGATGACGCCGCCGAACGCGGAGACGGGGTCGCATTCGTGTGCGAGCGCGTGCGCCTCGGCGAGCGTCGACGCGGTCGCGATGCCGCAGGGGTTCGCATGCTTGATGATCGCGACGGCGGGGCCCTCGTGGTCGTAGGCGGCGCGCACCGCCGCGTCGGCGTCGACGTAGTTGTTGTAGCTCATCTCCTTGCCGCCGAGCTGCCGGGCCTGCGCGATGCCGGGGCGACCGGCGTTCTGCCCGTAGAGCGCGGCGGACTGGTGTGAGTTCTCGCCGTAGCGCAGCGACTCGCGCCTCGTCCAGCTCGCGCCCGCCCACTCGGGGAAGCCGCCCGCGTCGGCGTCGGGTGCGACGTCGGCGCCGAGCCAGCTGGCGACGGCGACGTCGTAGGACGCGGTGTGGCGGAAGGCGTCGCGGGCGAGCCCCTGGCGCTGCGCGAGGGTGGTGCCGCCTGAGGCGAGCGCGGCGACGATCTCGCCGTAGCGGGCGGGGTCGGTCACGACGGCGACGTTCGCGTGGTTCTTCGCGGCGGCGCGCACCATCGCGGGGCCGCCGATGTCGATCTGCTCGACGATCGCGTTCGCCGCGGCGCCGGAGGCGACCGTCTGGACGAAGGGGTAGAGGTTGACGACGACGAGCTCGAACGGCGCGATGCCGAACTCGGCGAGCTCGTGCTCGTGGCGCTCGAGCCGCAGGTCCGCGAGGAGGCCCGAATGGACGCCGGGGTGCAGCGTGCGCACCCGGCCGTCGAGGTGCTCGGGGTAGCCGGTGACTTCCTGCACCTGGGTGACGGGGAGGCCCGCGTCGGCGATCGCGGCGCCCGTGCCGCCCGTGGAGACGATCTCGACGCCGGCGTCGGTGAGCGCGCGCGCGAGGTCGACGAGCCCCGTCTTGTCGCTCACGGCGACGAGGGCGCGGCGGATCGGGACGACGTCGCGCTCGCGGTACTCCGACGGGTCGATCGTGGGTCCGGACATCTAGCGAGTCTCCTGTTCTGCGGACGCTGACTGCGTGGACTGCGGCGCCCCGCCGGCCCCCTGAGCGAGCTGCCCTCCGGCTGCCTGAGCGAGCGAAACGAGTCGAAGGGTGCCTTCGGCGACCTGGCGCACGACGTCGATGAGCAGTCGTCGCTCGACGGGCTTGATGCGCTCGTGCAGGCTCGCCTCGGTGTCGCCGGTGTGCACGGGCACGCGCTCGCGCACGACGATGGGGCCGGTGTCGACGCCGGCGTCGACGACGATGACGCTCGCGCCGGTCTGCTGCGCGCCGGCCGCGAGCGCGTCGCGTACCGCGTGCGCGCCGGGGAACTCGGGGAGGTATGCGGGGTGCGTGTTGACGAGCGCGGGCGACAGCGCCGTGACGACGGCGGGCGGCAGCAGGCGCATGAACCCGCTCAGCACGGTGAGGTCGGGCGCCCACACCTGGATCTGCTCGAGCAGCGCGTCGCCCCAGGCGGCGCGATCCGCGTGGCCGCTCAACGGCACGACGAATGTCGGGATGCCGCGCTCCTCGGCGAACGCGAGGCCGTCCGCTTCGACGTCCGCACCGACGGCGACGACTCTCGCCGGGAAGTCCGGTTGGTCGGCGGCTTCCAGCAGCGCCTTGAGGTTGGTGCCCCCGCCGGAGATCAGCGCGACGACCCGGAGCACGACCTCAAGGATACCGCCGCCGCTCAAGGTGCGCGTTCGCACGCAGTGTGCGCGCAAGAGCGTGCACCTTGGGTGCGAACGTGCACCTTCAGCGGGAGAGCGGGAGGCTGCGACGGGAGAGCGTCTCGATCTGCGCGTTGACGAGCATGCCGAGCACCATCGAGACGCAGAACGCGATGCCGGACCAGATCCCGACCTGGAGCCCGTCGGGCCCGAGCGTGTCGAGCCGGCCCGGGCCGCCCGCCCCGGCGGACCAGGCCGCGAGCAGGCCCATCACGAGGCCGCCGAGCACGCCGGCGACGAGGGCGACGAGCACGGCCCACCAGTCGCGCAGGACGTGGTTGATCCGGCGATGGGTCAGGATGCCGGCGACGAGGCCCGCCGCGAGGGGCGCGACGAGGAGCACCCAGGCGAACGGCGACGCCTCGGGCGGGATCGCGCCGAACAGCGGGATTGGCGGCACGGGCCCGAGGCTCGTCGCGAAGGGGCTCACGCTCGAGCCCGCACCGACCGCGAACCCGGGGCCGACGAGCCACGACGCGGTCCAGATCACGGCGTTCGGCAGCAGCGCGAGCTGGGCGACCGTGAGGACCGCGCCGCCGAGGATCTCGGCGTTGAGCGATTCGTACAACGCGATCATCTGGGCGAACGCGATGCCGATCGACAGCGCGGTCACGATGGCCGCGACGGCGAGGAGTCCCGCGACCGCGGCGAGCGAGCCCCGCACCGCACCGTCGATGCCGACCCGCAGGCCCACGGGAATGCGGCCGCGCACGCGGGCGACGGCCCGCGAGAAGCGGTCGGAGCCCTCGCGCTGGGGTCGTAGGGACGACGTCGCCATGCCGACCGCGAGGCCGGCCGCGAAGATCGCCGTCGGGAGGATGACCCCCTGCACGATCGAGGGCCGGGCGTCGACGTGCAGCGCGGTGACGACGATCGCGACGGTGCCGCCGGCGAATACGGCGACGGCCGCGAGCCCGCCGACGATCGGGTGCCCCGCCTCCGACACGCGGCGTCCGGCTCGTAGCGCGAGCAGGAAGGTGAGCAGGGCGAACCCGAGGAGCGCGATCGTGATGTCGACCGGGACCGACGCGCCCGCGAGCCCGAGCGCGTCGGCGGTCTCGGGGGCGAGCGTGAAGGTCACGTCGACGCCGTGGCCGAGGAGCCACGTGTCGGCCGCGACCCGCCACACCACGATGTAGTCGGCCGCGAACCCGTACTGCGCCGCCCACACGAGCGTCGCGGTCACGAGCGGGATGCCGACGCCGATCGCGAGGACGAGGAGCGTCTCCGCCGCGGCGAAGATCGCGGTGAGCCAGCGGGGCACGGCTCAGTGCACCGCGTAGTCGATGATCATGATGACGAAGCCGAGCAGCGCGGTCACGAACGCGCTGAGGATGCGCACCCAGACCGGCTTGCCACGATCGGCCGTCGCCTGGTAGCCGAGGTAGCCGAGGACGACGAGCCCGACGAGGAGCGCCCAGTCCGAGGCGTGATCGCCGTCGAGCCCGACGAGCGCGCAGACGAGGATCGCGATCGATGGCAGGACCGCGGAGTAGAGCATGCCGAGCGAGTGCCTCAGGCCCCGCTTCGCGGCCTTCCACAGGTCGGGCTCGTCATGCGCCGCAAGGCCCTCCGCGAAGGAGTGCGCGAGGTAGAAGACGATGAGCCCGAGCGCCGACCAGACGAAGACGAGGTAGGCGTCGTGCTCGTAGTCGCTCGTCGCCGCGATGAGCACGACGTAGACGATGAGCCCGTAGATCGCCGGCGCCGTCGCGAGTCGTTCGCGGATCCAGCGCGTCAGGTTCGAGGCCACGGACCAACGCTACCCGCGTGCGCGGGCTTCGGCTCAGAGCGCCGCGACGATCTCGCGCATGAGCGCCGCCGTCTCGGACGGCGTCTTGCCGACCTTGACGCCCGCGGCCTCGAGCGCGACCTTCTTCGCTTCGGCGGTGCCGGCCGAGCCGGACACGATCGCGCCGGCGTGGCCCATCGTCTTGCCCTCGGGAGCGGTGAAGCCCGCGACGTAGCCGACGACCGGCTTCGTGACGTTCGCCTTGATGAAGTCCGCCGCCCGCTCCTCCGCGTCGCCGCCGATCTCGCCGATCATGACGATCGCCTTCGTCTCGGGGTCGTCCTGGAAGGCCCGGAGGGCGTCGATGTGCGTCGTGCCGATGATGGGGTCGCCGCCGATGCCGATCGCGGTCGAGAAGCCGAGGTCGCGCAGCTCGTACATCATCTGGTACGTCAGCGTGCCCGACTTCGAGACGAGGCCGATGGGGCCCTTGCCCGTGATATTCGCCGGGGTGATGCCGACGAGCGCCTCGCCCGGGGTGATAATGCCGGGGCAGTTCGGGCCGATGATGCGGGTCTTGCCCTTCGCCTTGGCATGCGCCCAGGCCTCGGCGGAGTCCTGCACGGGGATGCCCTCGGTGATGACGACGAGGAGCGGGATCTCGGCGTCGATCGCCTCGATCATCGCGTCCTTCGAGAACGCCGGGGGCACGAACGCGATCGACACGTCCGCGCCGGTCGCGGCCATCGCCTCGGCGACGCTCGCGAAGACGGGGAGCACGATCTCGGTGCCGTCCGCCGCCTCGTGGGTCACCGTCGTGCCGGCCTTGCGCGCGTTGACGCCGCCGACGACGTTCGTGCCCGCCTTGAGCATGAGCGCGGTGTGCTTGGTGCCCTCGCCGCCCGTGATGCCCTGGACGATGACCTTGCTGTCCTTGTTGAGGTAGATCGACATTCTTCAGTCCTTACGCGGCGGCGAGCTCGGCGGCCTTGTCGGCGCCCTGGTCCATGTTTTCGGCGATCGTGACGAGCGGGTGCGCGGAGGCGGCGAGGATCGCCTTGCCCTCCTCCACCTGGTTGCCGTCGAGGCGGACGACGAGCGGCTTGGTCGCCGCGTCGCCGAGGATCTCGAGGGCCTTGACGATGCCGTTCGCGACGGCGACGCAGGAGGTGATGCCCCCGAACACGTTGACGAAGACGCTCTTGACCTGCGCGTCGCCGAGGATGACGTCGAGGCCGGCGGCCATGATCTCCGCGTTGGCGCCGCCGCCGATGTCGAGGAAGTTCGCGGGCTTCACGCCGCCGTGGTTCTCGCCCGCGTAGGCGACGACGTCGAGCGTGGACATGACGAGGCCCGCACCGTTGCCGATGATGCCGACCTGGCCGTCGAGCTTGACGTAGTTGAGGTCGTGGGCCTTCGCCTTCGCCTCGAGCGGGTCGGCCGCGTCCTTGTCCTCGAGCGCCTCGTGCTCGGGGTGGCGGAAGCCGGCGTTCTCATCGAGGGAGACCTTGCCGTCGAGCGCGACGATCTCGCCGGCGCCCGTGAGCACGAGCGGGTTGACCTCGACGAGCGTCGCGTCCTCCCCCGTGTAGACCTCGTAGAGCTTGACGAAGACGGGCGCGACCTTGTCGACGATCTCCGCGGGGAACTTCGCGGCGACCGCGATCGCCTTGGCCTGCTCGAGCGAGAGGCCCGCGGCGGGGTCGATCTCGACCTTCGCGAGCGCCTCCGGGCGCTCCTCGGCGAGCTGCTCGATCTCCATGCCGCCCTCGTAGGAGCTGAGTGAGAGGTAGGAGCGGTTGGCCCGGTCCAGCAGCACGGAGAAGTAGTACTCCTCCTTGATGTCGGCACCCGCGGCGACCATGACGCGCTTGACCACGTGCCCCTTGATGTCGAGGCCGAGGATCGACTTCGCCGCCTCGTAGGCATCCTCGGGGGTCTTCGCGACCTTGACGCCGCCCGCCTTGCCGCGACCGCCGACCTTCACCTGCGCCTTGACGACGGTGACGCCCCCGAGCTGCTCGGCTGCGGCGCGCACCTCCTCGGGGGTGTCCGCGACGATACCGGCGAGTACGGGGACCCCGTACTTCTCGAAGATGTCACGGGCCTGGTACTCGAACAGATCCACTGCGTGCTTCCCTACATTCCGCGAAACGGGCCGCGGGACATCCTACTCCCGAAGGATGGATGCACTGACCGGCCTCGGCACGCGGGCATAAGCTGTGCGCCATGAGCGTCAGCGCAGAACGCGATCTCCTCGACAGGGTGCCCGGCAAGCTGTTCATCGGCGGCCGGTGGGTCGACGGCGAGCACGGGGGCACGATCCCCGTCCACGATCCGTCGACGGGCGCGATCATCAAGGAGATCGCCGACGCGTCGCCGGCCGACGGGGTCCGCGCCCTCGACGCCGCGGTCGCCGCACAGGACGCGTGGGCCGCGACCGCCCCGCGCGTGCGCGGCGAGCTGCTGCGCTCCGCCTTCGACCTGCTCATCGAGCGGCGCGAGGACTTCGCGCTGCTCATGACGCTCGAGATGGGCAAGCCGCTCGCTGAGGCGCGCGGCGAGGTCAACTACGGGGCCGAGTTCCTCCGCTGGTTCTCCGAGGAGGCGCCGCGCATCCACGGCCGCTATGGGCTCAACCCTGAGGGCACGGGCCGGATGATCGTCTCGCAGCGGCCGGTCGGCCCCACCTTCCTCGTGACCCCGTGGAACTTCCCGCTCGCGATGGCGACGCGCAAGATCGCGCCGGCGATCGCCGCGGGCTGCACCTCGGTCGTCAAGCCGGCGACGCTGACGCCGCTCACGACGCTCGCCTTCGCGGCGCTGCTCGAGGAGGTCGGGCTGCCGGCCGGCGTCGTCAACGTCGTGACCTCGTCCTCCGCCTCGAAGCTCTCCGCGCCGATCATCGACGACCCGCGGCTGCGCAAGCTCTCCTTCACGGGCTCGACCGAGGTCGGTGTGCGGCTCATGGAGCAGGCGGCGAAGGGTGTGCTGCGCGTGTCGATGGAGCTCGGCGGCAATGCGCCGTTCGTCGTCTTCGAGGACGCGGACCTCGACAAGGCGGTCGACGGGGCGATGCTCGCGAAGTTCCGCAACATCGGGCAGGCCTGCACCGCCGCGAACCGGTTCATCGTCCACGAGTCGGTCGCCGAGGCGTTCGCCGCGAAGGTGCGCGAGCGCGTCGCCGCCTTCCAGGTCGGCCGCGGCACCGAGGAGGGCGTCACGATCGGCCCGCTCGTCGACGAGGACCAGGTGCGCGCGACCGACGAGCTCGTGCAGGACGCGATCGGCAAGGGCGCGACGGCCGTCCTCGGCGGCGCCCCCATCGCGGGCGACGGGACGTTCTACGCCCCGACGCTGCTGACCGGCGTCACCTCCGACGCGCGACTGCTGCGCGAGGAGATCTTCGGCCCGGTGCTCGCGATCACGACGTTCCGCACCGAGGACGAGGCGGTCGCGCTTGCGAACGGCACCGAGTACGGGCTCGTCTCCTATGTCTTCACGGAGGACCTCGCCCGCGGCCACCGCATGATCGACCGGCTCGACACCGGCATGATGGGGCTCAACACCGGGCTCGTGTCCAACGCGGCCGCGCCGTTCGGCGGCGTGAAGATGTCGGGCGTCGGCCGGGAGGGCTCCTTCGAGGGCATCCACGAGTACCTCGACACGAAGTACACCCTCATCCCGGTGTGAGCACGCTCCTCATCCGGGACGCCGTCCCCTGGTCGGGCGGGCGGGTGCTCAAGGGCGACGCGATCGCGATCGTGCGAGGCCGGATCGCGGCGATCGGCTCGTTCGCCGACGCGCGAGCGGCGGTGCCGGAGGGCACGACAGAACTCGATGCGCGCGGCGGGCTCGTCACCCCCGGTTTCGTGGATGCGCACCTGCACCTCGGCGTCGTCGCGACCGACTCGCTGCACTGCGACCTCGCGGGGGCGGGCAGCCGCGGCGAGATCGCGGCGCGCATCCGGGCGTTCGCGGACGACGCGCGAGGGCCCTGGATCCTCGGCGGCGGCTGGGACCGCGCGCTCTTCGCCGCCGACGGGCCGACGGCCGCCGCGCTCGACAAGCTCGTGCCCGACCTACGACGCCGACCACCACGCGGGTTGGGTCAACTCCCGCGCGCTCGAGCTCGCCGGCATCGAGACCGCGACGCCGGACCCCGGCGACGGCCGGATCGGGCGGCTCGCGGACGGATCACCGAGCGGCTTCCTCGCGGAGGGCGCGCTGCAGCTCATCGCCCGGGTGCTGCCGGAGCCCGATACCGACGAGCTCGCGACCGCGATCGGGGCGGCCTCGCAGCGGCTGCTCGCCGCCGGGATCACCGGGTGGCAGGAGGCCGCGCTCGGCGCCTTCGCCGGCTTCCCCGACTTCAGCGATGCCTACCTGCGGGCGATCGCCTCGGGCCGGCTGCGCGGCCGCGCGACCGGTGCGGTCTGGGTCCCGCGCGACCTGACGGTCGAGGCCGTCGACGAGTTCGTCGCGGCCTGCCTCAAGCAGGGACGGCGCAACACCGCGGGGGGCTTCCCCACCGCGACCGCGAAGCTCATGCTCGACGGCGTCGTCGAGACGCGCACCGCCGCGCTCATCGCCGACTACGACGGGCACCCCGGCGAGCGCGGACTCTCCTACTTCGCGCCCGAGGTCATCCAGCGCGTCGTCCCCGCCCTCAACGCCGCCAGGATCGCCGTCCACGTCCACGCGATCGGCGACCGCGCGGTGCGCGACGCACTCGACGGCTTCGCCGCCGCCGACCCGGACGCCCGAGACCGGGTGCGCAACCACATCGCCCACCTCGAGCTCGTGACCGCCGCCGACGTGCCGCGCTTCGCATCACTCGGCGTGACCGCGAACCTGCAGCCCTACTGGGCGGGCGAGACCGAGCTCACCCGCACCACGACGCTGCCGCTGCTCGGCCCCGAACGAGCGAGCCGGCTCTTCGTGTTCCGCTCCCTGCAGGATGCCGGTGCGAGCCTCGCGGTGGGATCCGACTGGCCCGTCTCGACCTACGAGCCGTGGCAGGCGATCCACGTCGCCGTCAACCGGCGCGCCCCCGGCGACACCGAGAGCGCGCCGCTCGGCGCGGGCGAGGCACTACGGCTCGAGGACGCGGTCGACGCCTACACGCGCGGATCGGCGACGCTCCTCGGGATCCCGGGCGACGGCGTTCTGCGGGTCGGCGCGCCCGCCGATCTCGCAATCGCGGACCGCGACCCCTTCGTCGGCGAGGCGGCGGACATCCACCTCACGAGGACGGTCGCGACCGTCCTCGGCGGCGAGGTCGTCGCGGGCGGCTGAGCCCTGGGGCGTCCCGCTTCAGATCATGCCGCGCTCGGGGTCGGCCCCCTCCAGCGGCGTCAGGATCTCCAGCTGCGGTGTGCGCTCCTCGAACGGGGCGCGGGCGTCGCGGTAGGCGCGGACCGGCTCGCCCGCGAGGTGGGCGTCGAGATCGGCCTGCGTCGCCCACTTCTCGATCATCAGGATCGTGCCGTCGGGTGCCTCGTGGCCCGCGTACAGCTCGCAGCCCTGCTCGGCGAGGATCGACGGGCTCGCGTACGCGAGCGCGGCGAGGACGTCGGTCGTGTGGCCGGGCTTCGGGTACAGGCGGGCGATGGCGACGATGCTCATGGCCCGATGGTAGCCCCGCGGGCTGGCGGCGCGCTCCCGATCGCCCTGAGCCTGCACGGTGGACGCAAATGGTCGGCGTAGGGCCCCACGGCGTGCCATTCGCGTCCACTTCGGGCCCGCCATCGTCAGTGAGTGCGCGGCTGGTGCTGGGTGATGCAGTGGACCCCACCGCCGCGTGCGAAGAGCTCACGCGCGTCGACGCCGACGACCTCGCGACCCGGATAGACGGAGCGCAGGATGTCGAGCGCCTCCGCGTCCCCCGGGTCATCGAAGACCCCGGCCACGACCCCGCCGTTGACGAGCGAGTGGTTGACGTAGCTCCAGTCGACCCAGCCCTCGTCGTCGCGCAGCGTTCGCGGCGCCGGCAGCGCGACGACCTCGAGACCCTCGCCCGCGAGCAGCCGCACCGCCTCGGCGCTCACCACATGGTCGGGGTGCGCGGGGTCGCGCTGCGCGTGCACGAGCACCCGCCCCGGCTCCGGCATCGTCGCGACGATGTCGATGTGACCGCGGGTGCCGTACCGCTCGGAGTCGCGGGTCAGCCCCCGTGGCAGCCAGATCGGCCGCGTCGCGCCGATCGTGCGCGCGAGCTCCGCCTCGACGTCCGCCATCGACCAGCCGGGGTTGCGGCCGGGGTCGAGCTGCACCGTCGCCGTCAGCAGCACCGTGCCGAGACCATCGACGTGCATCCCGCCGCCCTCATTCGTCAGCGTGCTCGCGACGAGCTCCGCCCCCGCGTGCTCCGCGATGATCGGGGCGAGCAGCGCGTCATGCCCCCAGCTCGCCCACCCCTGAGCGCCCCAGCCGTTGAAGACCCAGTCGACGGCGCCGAGCCGCCCGTCGACGCCGATGACGAATGTGGGGCCGGAGTCGCGCACCCAGGCGTCGTCGAGCGGCGCCACGAGCCGATCGATCGCGGCGCTCAGGTAGCGCGGCGCGATGTCGCGGTCCCGCGGATCGACGACGACCGTGACCGGCTCGAACTCGGCGATCGCGTTCGCCACCGAGGCCCACGTGCGCCGCGCCGCCTCCGCGCTCGCCGCATCATCGCCGAGCGTGTACCCGCTCGTCGGCCAGGCGAGCCACGTGCGCTCGTGCGGATCGCCCTCCGCGGGCATGCGCCACTGCGTCACGGCTCGCTCAGCGACCCGTAGGTGTCGGGGCGGCGGGTGCGGAAGAACGGGAAGAGGTCGATCCAGTCGCGCCCCTGCTCGAGGTCGAGATCCGCGATGAGCACCGCCGGACGATCCCGCGGCGCGCGCACCAGGATCCGGCCGTAGGGGTCGCTCACGAAGCTCGAGCCGTAGAACGCGTTGCCCGCCGACCCGTCCGGCCGCGTCTCGGATCCGGTGCGGTTCGGGACGACCATGAAGAGCCCGTTCTCGATGCCGTGCGCGACGATGACCTGGCGCCATAGCGGCTCGGTGTCGACGCCGGGGTGGTCGGGCTCGGAGCCGATCGCCGTCGGGTAGGCGAGGACGTTGGCCCCGGCGAGCCCGTACGCGCGGGCGACCTCCGGGAACCACTCGTCCCAGCACGTCGGCAGGCCGAGCCGCAGGCCCTCGACGCCGGGGAGCACGTGCACCGGGTACGCGTCCCCCGCGGGTCCCGGCGCGAACCAGTGATCCTCGTAGTAGCCGGCCGTGACGGGGATGTGCGTCTTGCGCGTGCGCGCGACGATGTCGCCGGAGGGCGCGACGACGATCGCCGTGTTGTACCCGCGCCCGTCCGCCGCGCCCGTGCGCTCGTAGAGCGAGGCATGGACGTGGATCCCGTACTCGCCGGCCGCGCGCGCCGCGAGCGCATGCGTCGGACCGCCCACGAGCGGCTCGGCGAGATCGTCGGCACGGCTCCCCGGCGGCGGAACGCCATCGGCCGGGTAGCGCAGCAACGCGACCTCTGGGAGGAAGACGAGTCGAGCGCCGGCCTCGGCCGCGAGCCCGATCGCCTCGTGCAGCTCGGCCGCGAGCGCGTCGGCGTCGGGTCGCCATGCATGCTGGACGACTCCGATGCGCAGGATCGGCCCGTCCTCGCGGTGCCCGGCCACGCGCACGAGCGACTCGGGCACCCCCTCGCTGACGATCAGCTCGAACCCACTCACGCGCCCATCCTCGCGCTTGCGGTGCACGTTTGCACCCAGAGTGCGCGCTGCAACGCGCACCCTGGGTGGGAACGGGGAATCTGAACGCATCAATGCGCGAGGGGGAGGGGGCCCGGGGCGGGACCCACGGCGCTAGTCGATGCGCTGGATCGGCGCGACCTTGACGAGCAGCCGCTTGCGGCCGCGCGACTCGAACTCCACCTCGGCGACGGTCCGCGGACCGTTCTCGATGACGTTCACGACCCGGCCCTCGCCGAAGTCGTCATGCCGGATGCGCTCGCCGACCGCGAGCTTGAGGTCGCCGTTGTCGCGGATCGCGCCGACGGGCGACTTCCACTCCGTCTTGGGCCGGGCGCCCTTCGACTCGCTGCGCTCGCTCAGGGACCGGGATGCGCCGGAGCGAGGAGCGAAGCCCCGAGTCGACGAGCCTCCGATCGCCCGAGCGCCACCGAAGCCGCCCCCGCCGGAGTCTCGCCAGTCGATGAGTTCGCCAGGGATCTCCGCGAGGAACCGGCTCGGCATCGCGATCGACACATCGCCGTACGCCGCCCGCGACGTCGCGAGCGAGAGGAAGAGGCGCTGGCGCGCCCGCGTGATGCCGACGTAGAAGAGGCGGCGCTCCTCCGCGAGCCCGCCCGGCTCGTTGGCGCTCATCCGGTGCGGCAGGAGTGCCTCCTCGACGCCCGTGATGAACACGGCGTCGTACTCGAGGCCCTTCGCGGTGTGCAGCGTCATGATCGTGACCTTGCCGCCAGCCTCCCCCTCGATCTCGTCGGCCGCCGCGTACAGCGCGACGTTCGTCAGGTAGTCGATCGTCGTGCCCTCGGGGTACTGGACACGGAACTCCTTCGCCTGCGAGACGAGTTCGTCGAGGTTCTCCGCGCGGGCCTGGTCCTGCGGATCGTCCGAGCCCGAGAGGGCCGCGTGCAGACCCGACTTCATCAGGAGGTGGACGAGGACTTCGTGCGGCGGCTTCGCGGGAATGCGATCCTCGGACCCCGCGACGATCCCCGTCGCGAGGAGCGCGGCCTCGTCGATGAGGCGCGACAGATCGCCTATCGCGAGCGTCAGCTTCGGCCCGAGGCCGAGCTCCTCCGGCTCGCGCAGCACCTCGCGCAGCGGCACGCCCTCCCGGTCGGCCTTCGCCTGCAGCGCCGCGACGGTCGCGTCACCGATGCCGCGCTTCGGCGTGTTGATGACGCGGCGCAGCGCCAGGTCGTCGTCGGGGTTGACCGAGAGCGTCAGGTACGCGAACGCGTCCTTGACCTCGGCGCGCTCGTAGAAGCGGGTGCCTCCGACGAGGCGGTACGGGATGCCCTCCCGGATGAACACCTCTTCCAGCGGTCGCGTCTGCGCGTTCGTGCGGACGAAGACGGCGACCTGCGGATAGGCGACGCCGCCGCGACGCAAGGCATCGATCTCGTCCGCGACGAACTGCGCCTCGTCGTGCCCCGAGTAGCCCGTGTATCCGATGATCCGCTCGCCCGAGCCGATGTCGGTGAAGAGGTTCTTCGCCCGCCGGTCGAAGTTGTTGGCGATGACCGCGTTCGCCGCGTCGAGGATCGTCTGAGTCGAGCGATAGTTCTGCTCGAGCAGGATCGTCTTCGCCGCCGGGAAGTCGTGCTCGAACTCGACGATGTTGCGGATGTCGGCGCCACGGAACGCGTAGATCGACTGGTCCGAGTCGCCGACCACCGTGAGGCTCGCGCCCGGGATCGTCCCGTCGGGGTCCCGCAGGCCCCGCTGGAAGCCGTGCAGCTCCTCGACGCGATCAGCGGTCTGCGCGTCGACTGGCGCGACGAGCTCCCGGATGAGCGCGTACTGCGCGTGGTTCGTGTCCTGGTACTCATCGACGAGCACGTGGCGGAACCGCCGCCGGTACAGCGCCGCGACCTCGGGGAACGCGCGGAAGAGATAGACGGTCTCGCCGATGATGTCGTCGAAGTCGAGCGCGTTGGCGCGGCGCAGCGCCTGCGTGTAGCGGCGGTAGAGCTCCAGGAACCCGAGCTCGCGAGGGTCCGAGTCGTCGACGCTCCGCGCGAAGGCGTCGAGGTCCGTCAGTTCATTCTTCAAACGGGATATGCGGGCGAGCACACCGCCGGGCGTGAAGCCGAGCGAGTCGGCGTCGAGCTCGCGGATGAGACGCTTGACGAGCGCTTTCGAGTCCGCGGCGTCGTAGATCGTGAAACCCGCCTTGTAGCCCATCGCCTCCGCTTGCCGGCGCAGGATCCGCACGCACGCGGAGTGGAAGGTCGAGATCCACATGCCCTCGGCGGCATGCTGCCCGACGAGGTGCTCGACGCGCTCGCGCATCTCCGCCGCCGCCTTGTTGGTAAAGGTGATCGCGAGGATCTGGCTCGGGTACGCCTCGCGCGTCGACAGCAGGCCGGCGATGCGCCGGGTGAGGACGGACGTCTTACCCGAGCCCGCGCCTGCGACGATGAGCAGTGCCTGGCCGCGGTACTCGACCGCTTCGCGCTGGCGGGGGTTCAGCCCCTCGAGGAGCGCGGCGTCGATCACCCGACCACCCTACGCGCGACCCCCGTCACTCCCCGTTTCCAGGAGCGGAGCGGGGTACGCGTGGGTATTGCACCCCGGCCCCCGTCGGCTCCGGAGCAATGGAGATCGCGAGATCGGGATGGTCGGCGAACACGCCGTCGACGCCGGCCGCGAAGATCGCCGCGTACTCCCCCTCCCAGTCGCCACGCGCCGTGGGGTCGTCACCCCGGCGGAATCGCGGCTCCAGGAACGTGTTCTCCGGACGCAGCGTCCAGGCGTACACCGCGAGACCGGCATCGTGCGCGTCCTCGACGAGCCGCGCACCGCCCTCTGCGAGCAGCAGCCCCTTGTCGTAGCTCACGCCGTCGATCGAGGCCGGGAGCGCGCCGAGATCGACGGGCGACTCCGAGAGATAGACGTAGGTCGCGCCGAGGCCGCGGCCATGCAGCTCCTCGAGCACCGGCAGCTCGAAGCACTCGACGACGAGCCGGTCGGCGGGGACCCGACCACCGAGCTCCGCGATCAGCATCCCCGCCATGTCGAAGCCGATCGTGCCGAAGATCGCCGGGTGCTTGAGCTCGACCACGAGGACGACGTCGGGCGGGAGCAGGTCGAGCACGTCGCGGAAGCGCAGCAGCCCGTCCTCGTCGTCGTGGGCCGCCGACTCGGGCCGCAGCTGCGGGAGTCGCTCCCGCGCGCGCAGCGTCGCGAGCTCGTCCCACGTGAAGTCGATCGTGAACCAGCCCGCGTAGCTGACCCCGTCGATCACGACCGTCCGGTGGCGATCCGCGAACTCGGGACGCTCCGCGACGTCCGTCGTACCCGACAGCTCGGGCTCGTGCCGCACGACGAGGACGCCGTCGAGGCTCGGCACGAGATCGGGCTCGATCGCGCCCGCTCCGAGCTCGAGCGCGAGCCGGTAGGACGCCCTCGTGTGCTCGGGTCGGTGACCGCTCGCCCCCCGGTGGCCGATGATCAGGACCATGCAGCCAGGGTAGGCGGGGATCTCGATACGCCGCTACGCCGCTACTCGATCCGCGGGTGGGCGCCGCCGTGCGGCACCTCGATCCGCGGGTGGGCGCCGCCGTGCGGCACCTCGATCCGCGGGTGGGCGCCGCCGTGCTGCGGCACCTCGATCCGCGGAGGCTCGCCGGTACGGGGTAGCGTGACGGCATGGGCACGTGTGAGCAGTGCGGGGCGAGCCTGCAGCCCGGCGCGAAGTTCTGCGTCGTCTGCGGGGCCCGCATCGCCCCCGCGACGCACCCGGCGTTCGCGACGTCGACGCTGACCGGCAGCGGGCTCACCGTCGCGATCTCGACCGCGGCGATCTGCGCCGCGATCGCCGCGGGCGTCTTCGTACTTGTCAGGTCGCTCCTCTAGCCTGGTCCCATGCAGAATCCCGCCTTCCGCAACGCCGCCTTCCAGAACGAGCCGCAGGGCACGTCCACCGCGGTGAGCGCCGAGCGCCTGCAGGAGATGTACGAGCAGCCGGCGTACCAACGCCCGGAGCCGATGACGATCCAGGATTCGCTCACGAAGTCGGCGCTGACGTTCGTGATCCTGATCGCCGGCGCCGTCATCGGCTGGATCGTGGTCGCCACGCTGATGCAGAACGCGACGTCGACGGCCCCGGCGATGGGCGTCTTCATCGGCGCGGGCCTCGTCGCGCTCGTGCTCGGCTTCGTCAACGTGTTCAAGCGCGAGCCGTCGCCCGCGCTCATCCTCATCTTCGCGGCGGCGCAGGGCGTGCTCGTCGGGGGCATCTCGCAGTTCTACGAGATCATGAATCCCGGCATCGTCTTCCAGGCGGTGCTCGCGACCCTCGTCGTCGTCGGGGTGACGCTCGCGCTATTCGCGAGCGGCAAGATCCGCGCGTCGAAGAAGGCGACGAAGATCTTCCTCATCGTCATGGTCGCCTACCTGGCGTTCTCCCTCATCAACATCGTGCTCATGCTGACCGGCGCGGTCGACGACCCGTGGGGCCTGCGCGGCTCGGTGTCGATCTTCGGGATCCCGCTCGGCGTGGTCCTCGGGCTCCTCGCGGTGCTGCTCGGCGCCTACTCGCTCGTGCTCGACTTCGACTTCATCCAGCGCGGCGTGCGCAATGGTGCGCCGCGCAAGTACGGCTGGACCGCCGCATTCGGCATCATGGTGACGGTCGTGTGGCTCTACCTGGAGATCCTCCGCCTCATCGCGATCGCACGCAGGTGAACCGGGGGACCCGCGCGCGCCCGGTCTTCTCGATCTGGGCCTGGCTGGTCCTCTCCCCCTACCTGCTCATCGCCCTCGGCGGCGTCGACCGGGCGACGACCCCGCACGAATGGTTGCTCGGAGCGACCGCGTCGGTCGTCGTCCACCTGCTGCTGCTCGGCGCCTACCTCGGTGTCGGTGCGGTCGAGGTCGCGGTCGCCGGGAGGCCCGGGCTGCGCTGGAGCATCGTCGGCGCCGCGATCGTCCTCATCGCCATCGCGCGGCCGGCGCTCATCACCGTCGTGCAGCACGCGCTCGGCGTGGACCTCGTCCCCCCGACCTTCGCACTCGCCCGCATCGTCCTCAACGCGCTCGTCATCGGCGTCGGGACCCTGCTGACTTACGCGCTGCTCGACGTCGTGCGCCGCAACCTCGACGGCCGCCGCCGCCTCTTCGCCGTCCTGACCCGGCTCGAGGCCCAGGTGCAACTCGTCGACGAGACCGCCGACCGCGTCGTCGAGCGCTTCCAGCAGGAGGTGCGCGCGCCCGTGCTGGACGCGCTCGGCGCGCTCGTGGCCCGGGACCTCCCCGACAACGAGCTCGCGACCGAGCTGCAATGGGTCGCGCACTCCGTCGTGCGGCCCCTGAGCCACAAGGTGACCGACTCGGGGCTCGAGGAGGCGCTCGCCGACGCCGAGCTCGACGCGGTGCCGACCCCCCGGCCGATCTCCGAGGGCGGCCTGCTCCGCCCCACCCGGATCATCCCCGCGCAGGCGTGGCTCACGACCCTGCTCGCGATGGTCATGCTGCTGCCCCCGGTCCTCAACGTGCAGGGGCCGTGGCTCGGCCTCGCGCTCGTCGCGGGCGCCGCCGCCGTGTCCTACGTCGGCGGCCTCATCATCGGACGCATCCCCCTGCCCGCCGCGACGCCCTGGGCGATCACCGTGCTCGCGGTCGAGCAGCTCATCGTGTCCGGCTTCGTCGTCTGGGTCCTGCTCGGCCCGAAGTCGATCACGCCGATCATCGGCTACTACCTCGCGTACGCCGCGATCGGCTACACGATCATCGGCGTCGTGCTCGCGGTCATCCGCAGCAGCCTGCGCGAGCTCGCGGGACACCAGGAGGCGACCGCGATCGCGCTCGCGGACGCGGAACGGCAGGCCTTCGCGGCGCGGCAGCGGCTCGCGAGCCTCGGCGTCGACACGGGGCGGCTGCTGCACACCGAGATCCAGGGGGACCTCGTCGCGACCTACCTGCAGCTCAAGCTCGGCACGGCGGGCGACGACGTGCTCGATCGGCTCATCGACCGGGTCGACCACCTGCTGGAGGCGCCCGTCACGAGCACGGCGGGCAGCGGCCTGTCGGCGAGCGCGATCCGAGACGGCTTCCGCGCCTCGCTCAACGCCTGGTCGCTGGCACTCGACCTCACGACCGACGTCGACCCCGGCGCGCTCGACCGGCTCGCGGGGCTCGCGAGTGCGGCGGCGGTCGCGCACGACGCGCTGACCGAGGGACTGACGAACGCCGTGCGGCACAGTCGCAGCGAACGCGCGACCGTCCGCATCGGACTGGTGCCCGGCACCGACCGCACCGAGGTCGTCGTCACGAGCCCGGGGCGGATCACCGCCTCCGACCGCGGCATCGGACTGCGCGATCTCGACGCTCGGGCGAGCGAGGTTTCGCTCGTGCAGGACGGCGCAGACGTGGTGCTGCGGGTCGTCGTGTAGCGCTTAGGCGCTCATTCCCATTCGATCGTGCCCGGCGGCTTCGACGTGACGTCGAGCACGACGCGGTTCACGCCGGCGACCTCATTGGTGATGCGGTTGGAGATTCGGGCGAGCAGTTCGTACGGCAGTCGCGTCCAGTCGGCCGTCATCGCGTCCTCCGAGGAGACCGGGCGCAGCACGATCGGGTGACCGTACGTACGGCCGTCGCCCTGGACGCCGACCGAGCGGACGTCGGCGAGGAGCACGACGGGGCACTGCCAGATCTCAGCGTCGAGACCGGCCGCGGTGAGCTCCGCGCGCACGATCGCGTCCGCCTCGCGCAGCAGGTCGAGGCGGGCCTGCGTGACCTCCCCGACGATGCGGATCCCGAGGCCGGGGCCGGGGAACGGCTGGCGGCCGACGATCTCCTCCGGCAGTCCCAGCTCCCGCCCGATCGCGCGCACCTCGTCCTTGAAGAGGGTGCGCAGCGGCTCGATGAGGTCGAACTGCAGGTCGTCGGGGAGTCCCCCGACGTTGTGATGCGACTTGATGTTCGCGGTGCCCGCGCCGCCGCCCGACTCGACCACGTCCGGGTAGAGCGTGCCCTGGACGAGGAAGCGGATCGGCTCGCCGCCGGCCGCTGCCTCCGCGACGAGGTCGCGCTCCGCCCGCTCGAAGACCCGGATGAACTGCTCGCCGATGATCTTGCGCTTGGCCTCCGGCTCCGTCACGCCGGCGAGGGCGGCGAGGAAGCGCTCACGCGCGTCGACCGTCACGAGCCGGATGCCCGTCGCGGCGACGTAGTCGCGCTCCACCTGCTCGCGCTCCCCGGACCGCAGCAGGCCGTGGTCGACGAAGACGCAGGTGAGCTGGTCGCCGACCGCGCGGTGCACGAGCGCGGCGGCGACGGCGGAGTCGACCCCGCCCGACAGGCCCGCGATGACGCGGGCCGAGCCGACCTGGGCGCGGATGCGCTCGACCTGCTCGGCGATGACGTTCTCCGAATTCCAGTCCGCGGTCAGGCGTGCGGCGCGCAGCAGGAAGTTCTCGATGACCTGTTGGCCGTACTCGGTGTGGCCGACCTCGGGGTGCCACTGCACCCCGTAGAGGACGCGATCGGCGTCACCGAACGCGGCGACGGGGGTGCCGTCGGTCGAGGCGAGCACCTCGAAGCCCTCGGGCGCCCGCACGACCGAGTCGCCGTGGCTCATCCAGGTCGACTGCTCGACGGGCTGGCCGGCCAGCAGCGTCCCGCCGGCACCGGCGACGCGCATCGGGGTGCGCCCGTACTCGCGCGAGCCCGTGTGCGCGACCTCGCCGCCGAGCTGCTGCGCCATGACCTGGAAGCCGTAGCAGATGCCGAGCACCGGCAGGCCGAGCTGGAGGATCGCGGGGTCGAGATCGGGCGAGCCCTCCTCGTAGACGCTCGACGGCCCGCCGCTCAGGATGATGCCGAGCGGGCGCTTCGCCTCGACCTCGGCGGCCGTGACCGTGTGCGGGACGAGCTCGCTGTAGACGCCCGCCTCCCGGACGCGCCGCGCGATGAGCTGCGCATACTGGGCGCCGAAGTCGACGACGAGGACGGGACGGGGAGCGGTCATGCGGGGACCTCCGCGGACTCGGCGAGCCGGGCCGTGCGCGCCCGGATGTCCTTCGGCACGCGGTACTCGAAGTAGAACGAGATGAAGGGGATGACGCCGCCGAGCGCGACGAAGCAGAAGTACGGGAACGAGAAGCGCACGAGGCGCCACAGCGCGAAATCGCAGATCAGGTAGACGACGTAGAGCCAGCCATGGACGATGAGGATGATCGTCGAGAGGTTGATGGCGCCGTCGGCCTCGATGATCTCGGCGGGAGCGAGCGAGATGAAGCCCGCGGGACCGCCGAGCTCGAGGTCGGCGCCGAAGCCGTAGCGCGTGATCATCATGACGACGAGCAGCAGCAGGAAGACGCCGGTGATCGCGGCACTGACCCGATAGAACGCCAGCGCGATGCGGATGCGCGGCAGATCCTCCGCCCGCGGTCCGATCGCCATGCCTCGATTCTAGGCGGGCCCTTTCGGGTCGATCTGCGCCCGCGCTCAGGCAGCGGGCGGGTCGGTCGTCGCGTCGCGCTCGCGATCCACCGCATCTTTGACGACGCGCCACCAGATGAATCCCGCGGCGCCGGCGAACAGGACCCACTCGAGCGCATAGAAGAGGTTGAGGAGGTTGACCTCGACCTCGCGCGCGGGGGCGGGGGCGTCGATCTCGACGAGGCCGTGCGGCGCGACGTCGAGGACGAGGTAGCCGCCGTACATCGCGTCGACATCCGTCCAGATGTTGATGAGCTCGGCGGTCGCGAGCGCCGAGCGCACACCCGCCTCGAAGTCGGACTGCTGCGGCGACTCCGTCGGCAGGTAGCGCCCGGTGACCTCGCCGAGGGCGCCCGCTCCGTCGAACGCCGCCGCGGCGGCACGCGCCTCCTCCTCGGTCGGCGCCCACCCGGCCGCGACGGCGAGGCTGACGCCCTGCGCGTCGAGCGCGTGCCCGACGACCCACCAGCCGCTCGCGTCGGTGTTCACTCGCCCGGAGAGGATGAGGGTGTCGCCCGGCACGACCTCGAGCTCGGCGGCGGCGCGACGCCACGCTGTCTCCGTGCCGACGCCCACGCCGGGGCTCGCGAGCTCCTCGAGCGCGACGGCGACCTCGGTGTCGGGGCCGACGACGCGAGACGCGTCGATCGAGCGCTCGAGCTGCCAGCGCCCGAGGAAGGCGAAGAGCGCCGCGATCGCGAGCGCGAGGATGAGGCCCCACACGAACCGGGGGCGGCGCGCGACCTGCCAGAAGCTCGGCGCGGCAGTGGTCGGCGCGGCGCTCATCGGCCGAACACGTCGCGCGCGGTCATCCGCACCCGCTCGGCGGACTCGTCGTCGGGCTGGAGCTGGCTCGCACGCTCGGCGGCCACCCGCTCGAGGTAGGCGGCCACCTCCCGATCGGCGCGCTCCGCATCCCAGCCGAGCGCCTCGGCCATGATGGCGGCCGCGACCGGCGCGGCGGCGACGCCGCGATCCCACGTCTCGACGGAGATGCGCGTGCGGCGGGTGAGGACGTCGTCGAGGTGCAGGGCGCCCTCGTGGGTCACCGCGTAGAGGACCTCCGCGCCGAGGTACTCGGTGCCGGGCAGCGGCTCGCCGAGCGTCGGGCGCGCGACGACGAGGTCGACGAGGTCGTCGACGAGGGCGCCGTAGCGTCCGAGGAGGTGGTCGATCTGCTCGACGGCGAGGCCCGATGTCCGGGCCAGTCGGCCCCGCCGGTTGCGCGCCGCCGCGTAGCCCTCGGCGCCGATCAGCGGGATGGCGACGGTCACCGACGCGGGCGCGCCCGCGATGCCGACGACCGCGGCATCGACGGCATCCTTGCCCATGACGCGGTACGTGGTGAGCTTGCCGCCGCCGATCGCGACGAGGCCCGGCATGGGGTGCACGACGAGGTGCTCGCGCGACAGCTTCGACGTCTCGTCGGACTCGCCGGCGAGCAGGGGACGCAGGCCCGCGTAGACGCCCTCGATATCGTCGCGGGTGAGCGGCGTCTCGAGCACGGCGTTCACGTGGTCGAGGAGATAGTCGATGTCCGCCGCGGTCGCGGCGGGGTGCGCGAGATCGAGCTCCCACTCGGTGTCGGTCGTGCCGATCAGCCAGTGGCGGCCCCACGGGATGACGAACAGCACGGACTTCTCGGTACGCAGCAGCAACCCGATCTTCGAGCGGAACTTCTCGCGCGGGATGACGAGGTGCACGCCCTTCGAGGCCCGGACGCGGATCGCGGTATCGGCTCCGACGCCGCGGAGCGTCTCGTCGGTCCAGACCCCCGTCGCGTTGACGACGCGCCTCGCGTGGATCGGGAACACCTCGCCGGTCTCTAGGTCGCGCGCTTCGACCCCGACGACCGCGCCGTCCTCCACGAGGAATCGCTCCGCCTTGACGCGACTCGCGATGGAGGCGCCGTACGACGCGGCGGTCCGGGCGACCGTAGCGACGAGCCGGGCGTCGTCGACCTGGCCGTCGTAGTAGACGAGGCCGCCGACGAACGCGTCGCGCTTGAGGCTCGGCATCGCTCGCGCGAGCTGGCGGCGTGTCAGATGACGATGATGCGGTACGCCGGGCGGGCGACCGCCCGTCCAGCTGAACAGGTCGTAGAGCATCATGCCCGCGCCGATGTAGAGGCGCTCGAAGAGTGGCGTCTTCAGCGGGTACAGGAAACGGATCGGGCGCACGAGGTGGGGGGCCACCTCCTGCAGCAGCAGGCCGCGTTCGACGAGCGCCTCCCGCACGAGCGGGAAGTCGAGCTGCTCGAGGTAGCGGATGCCGCCGTGGACGAGCTTGCTGCTGCGGCTCGAGGTGCCCGAGGCGAGGTCGCGCTGCTCGATGAGCCCCGAGGCGAGCCCCCGGGTGGCGGCGTCGAGCACGGTGCCGACGCCGACGATGCCGCCGCCGACGACGAGCAGGTCGAGCGGTTCGTCGCGCAGCCGCGCGATCGCGGCGTCGCGCTCCGCGGGGCCGAGACGCCCTGCACCCGGTGCTGCCATCGCGCGCCCCGCTTAGCGAGCCCGCGGCTCGTACGGCGCGACGACGACCTCGACGCGCTGCAGCTCCTTGAGGTCCGAGTAGCCGGTCGTCGCCATCGACCGGCGCAGCGCGCCGATCAGGTTGACGGTGCCGTCGGCCTGATGCGCCGGGCCGTAGAGCACCTGCTCGAGCGAGCCGACTGTGCCGACCTGCACGCGGGTGCCGCGCGGGAGCTCGGGGTGGTGCGCCTCCGCGCCCCAGTGCCAGCCGGCACCGGGCGCCTCGGAGGCGCGCGCGAGTGCCGTGCCGAGCATGACCGCATCGGCGCCGCAGGCGATCGCCTTGACGATGTCGCCGCTCGTGCTCAGCCCGCCGTCGGCGATCACGTGCACGTATCGACCGCCCGACTCGTCGAGGTAGTCGCGGCGCGCGCCGGCGACGTCGGCGACCGCGGAGGCCATGGGCGCGTGGATGCCGAGCGCCGTACGGGTCGTCGACGCCGCGCCCCCACCGAAGCCGACGAGCACGCCCGCGGCGCCGGTGCGCATGAGGTGCAGGGCGGCCGTATACGTCGCGGCACCGCCGACGATCACGGGGACGTCGAGCTCGTAGATGAACTGCTTGAGGTTGAGCGGCTCGCGCGTCTTCGAGACGTGCTCGGCGCTCACCGTCGTGCCGCGGATGACGAACAGGTCGACGCCGGCGTCAACGACCGTCTTGTGCAGCTCGGCCGTGCGCTGGGGGCTGAGCGCTCCCGCGACGGGGACGCCGGCCGCCCGGATCTCGGCGAGGCGGGCCGCGACGAGCTCCGGCTTGATCGGCTCCGCATACACCTCCTGCAGTCGAGCGGTCGAGTCGCCGGCCGGCAGCGCGCTGAGCTCCTGGAGGATCGGCAGCGGCTCCTCGTAACGCGTCCAGACGCCCTCGAGGTCGAGCACGCCGAGGCCGCCGAGGCGTCCGATCTCGATCGCGGTCGCGGGGCTCACGACGGAGTCCATGGGTGCTGCGATGACGGGCGTCGGGAACGTGAACGCGTCGATCGACCAGCTGACGCTCACGTCCTCGGGGTCGCGCGTGCGACGGCTCGGGACGATCGCGACATCGTCGAATGCCCAGGCCCGGCGCGCCCGCTTGCCGCGGCCGATCTCGATGTCCGTCACAATGCCTCAGCCTATCCGCCGGGCCTGAGGCCAGTGCCAGACTGGGCGGGTGACCGAGCTGATCGCCGACCCCCTCGCGCTCCTGCGGACCCGCACGTCGACGAAGTGGGCCGCCTATCCGCCGGACGTGCTCCCCATGTTCGTCGCCGAGATGGACTACCCCGTGGCACCCGAGATCGCCGCGAAGCTCGTCGAGCTCATCGGCCGCTCGGACCTCGGGTACGACTCGCGCCGACCCGACCTCGGCATCGCGTTCGCCGCGTTCGCCGAGGATGCGTGGGGCTGGACGTTCGATCCCAGGTCGCTCAAATGGACGGTGAACGTCATGCACGCGATCACCGAGATCACCCGCGCCGTCATCGAGCCGGGTGATCGGGTGCTCATCAACACACCCGTCTACCCGCCGTTCTTCTGGGCGGTGACGGAGTCGGGCGGCACGCTCGTCGACGTCCCGCTGCGCGTCGACGGGCCGACGCAGCGCGGGCTGGACCTCGAGGGCATCGAGGCCGCGTTCCGCGACGGCGTGAAGGTCTATCTGCTCTGCAACCCGCACAACCCGATCGGCTTCCCGCACTCGCGCGCCGACCTCGAGCGGGTCGCGGAGCTCGCCGCCGAGCACGGCGTCCTCGTCGTCGCCGACGAGATCCACGGCGCGCTGACGCACTCTGATGCGGAGTTCGTGCCGTATCTCGCCGTGTCGGATGCCGCGCGCGCGACCGGCGTGTGCGTGACGAGCGGCTCGAAGGCCTTCAACACCCCTGGCCTGACCTGCGCCTGGTGGGTCCCCGGCTCGCCCGAAGTCGCGGCGCGGCTGCAGGGCCTGCCCGAATCGCTCGTGCATCGGGTGAGCCACCTCGGGACGCACGCATCCACGGTGGGCTTCACCGAATCGCGACAGTGGCTCGCCGACGCGGTCGAGACGCTCGAGGCGAACCGGGCGCGACTGCGGGAGCTGCTCGGCTCGCAGCTGCCTGGCGCGATCCTGCACGAGCCGACGGCCTCCTACCTCGCGTGGATCGACTTCCGGCCGCTGGGCTGGGGCGACGAGCCGGCGAAGCGGATCGTGCGGGAGGCGAAGGTGGCGCTCACGCCGGGCGTGCACTTCGGCGACGCCGGGAAGGGCTTCGCGCGGCTGAACTACGCGTGCTCGCCGGAGGTGCTCGAGGAGGGCGTGCGACGCATCGCCGCGATCGGGTGAGGGGTCTCGATACGCGCTGCGCGCCACTCGACCCACGGATCACGCACCGCGCGCCACTCGACCCACGGATCACGCACCGCGCGCCACTCGACCCACGGGCGAGGAAGGCGCGGGTCGAGTAGCCGCCGGAGGCGGCGTATCGAGACCGAGGCGATCGCCCGACCGGCCTCAGTCGGACGTGGGCTCGGGGTCCTCGTAGATCGTCGTCGTGAGATAGCGCTCGCCGGAGTCGGGGACGACGACGACGATCGTCTGGCCCGCGTGCTCGGGACGCTTCGACAGCTCGATCGCCGACCAGACCGCCGCGCCCGCGCTGATGCCCGCGAGGATGCCCTCCTGCGTCGCGAGCGCCCGCGCGAGCTTGATCGCGTCGTCGAACTCGACGTCGATGACCTCGTCGATGACGCTGCGGTCGAGGATCGGGGGGACGAAGTTCGGGCCGATGCCCTGAATCCGGTGGCCGCCCGCGCGACCCTCGGTCAGCATCGGCGAGTCCTTCGGCTGCACCGCGACGACCTTGACGCCGGGCTTCTGCCGCTTCAGGTACCGGCCCACGCCCGTCACGGTGCCGCCGGTGCCGACCCCGGCGACGAAGACGTCGACGCCGCCCTCGGTGTCGTTCCAGATCTCGGGGCCCGTCGTCGCCTCGTGGATCGCCGGGTTCGCCTCGTTCTCGAACTGGCGCGCGAGCAGCCCGCCGCGCTCCTCGGCGATCTGCTGGGCGACCGCGAGCGCCTCCGTCATCCCCTTGTACGGGTCGGTCAGCACGAGCTCGGCGCCGAGCGCCTTGAGCAGCGCACGCCGCTCCTTCGACATCGATGCCGGCATGGTGAGCACGACCTTGTAGCCGCGGGCCGCACCGACGAGCGCGAGCGCGATGCCCGTGTTGCCCGAGGTCGACTCGACGATCGTGCCACCCGGCTTCAGCTGCCCGGAGGCCTCGGCGGCGTTGATGAGCGCGATCCCGAGACGGTCCTTGACGCTCGAGCCCGGGTTGTAGAACTCGAGCTTGGCGAGGACGGTCGCGCCCCCGTCGTTGACGCGATTGAGCCGGACGAGCGGGGTGCCGCCGAACGCGGTCGTGATGTCTTCGTGAATGGCCACGGCGCCACTTTAGTCGCCGAGCTCGACCGGCCGATCCGGGTGGTTCGACCACTCGGACCACGAGCCGGGGTAGAGCACCGGCTGATATCCCGCGAGCGTGAGGGCGAGCGCCTGGTGCGCCGCGGTGACGCCGGACCCGCAGTAGACCGCGACCGATGGCTGCACGCCGAGTCCCTCGAACCGCGCGCGGAGCTCGGCGTCGGTCCGGAACCGCCCCGAGTCGTCGAGGTTCTCGGTCGTCGGCGCGCTCACGGCACCGGGGATGTGGCCGGCGACGGGGTCGATCGGCTCCACCTCGCCCCGGAAGCGCTCCCCCGCGCGGGCGTCGAGGAGCGTCCCGTAGCTCGTGAACCCCTCGACCTCGTCGATCGTGATGATCGGGAGCGCGCCATAGCGGAGCTTGACCCGGCCGCGCTCCGGCGCGAACACCCCGGACTCGAGCGGCAGCCCGGCCTCCCGCCACGCCCGGAGGCCGCCGTCGAGCAGCCGTACCTCGGCGAAGCCGGCGTAGCGCAGCAGCCACCACGCGCGCGCGGCCGCGAGCCCGCCGTTGTCGTCGTAGACGACCACCCGGGAATCCTGGTCGACGCCCCAGCCCCGTGCCGCGTTCTCCAGGTCCTCGCGTGCCGGGAGCGGGTGGCGACCGCGGGTCGGCGGGTGCCAGGGGTCGGCGAGCTCCGAGTCGAGCCGGACGTAGACGGCGCGGGAGACGTGTCCGGCGACGTACTCGTCCCATCCGTCGGGCCGCTCCAGCCGCCAGCGGACGTCGAGGACGACCGGCGGACGGTCCGACGCGAGCTCCGCGGCGAGATCCTCCGCCGTGACGAGCACGTCGTGCCGGAGGTGAGCCATGATCGCTCAAGCCTAGGCGTGCGCTCCCGCCGCGATCGGGGCGAAGCTGTCCCGCATCCGGGGGGCACGCTCGGAGGATCGTCCCCGGTACGCCGCCTATCCTGGCCCGATGCGCGGACTCCTCGGCGGCCTGCTCGCGTTCGGCGTCGCCGCCGCCCTCGCGGCCTGCAGCGGGCCCGTCGCGCCGAGTGGCAACGCCGGGATCCCCGCTCCGGCCGGCGGACCCGGTGTCGTCGAGCCGGGTGACGCGGCCGACCACCACGGCGGGGTCGAGCGCGTCACCGACCTGCCGCCGCTGCCGGCCGAGTGGTGGGATCCGGGGCTCATCGTGAGCGACGCGAACTTCTTCGACGCCGACTCGATGACGGTCGAGGAGATCGAGCGGTTCCTCGACGAGCAGGTGCCCGTCTGCGCGCACTGGCACGAGCAGACGGGGCGCGACGCCGACTCCGGCTGGCCGTACCTGTGCCTCAAGGACCGCGTGTGGGACGTGCCGGCACTCGACGTGCTGGGGGAAGGCGGGTGGCGCTACTGCGAACCAGTGCCGCCGGCGACGAGGGCGACCTCGGCCGAGGTGATCTGGATCATCGCCCAGGCCTGCGGCATCAGTCCCAAGACGCTGCTCGTGACGCTCGAGAAGGAGCAGGGGCTCGTGACGGACCGGTGGCCGTGGGAGTCGCAGTTCCGCGCCGCGATGGGCTACGCCTGCTACGACTCCGCACCCTGCGTCGAGGCCTACGGCAACTTCGTCGGACAGGTGTACCACGCGGCACGGACCTACCAGATGTACGTGCAGCGTCCCGAGCTCTTCAACTACCAGCCCTACCAGGAGAACGCGATCCTGTACGCCCCGGGCTGCGAGGCGAGCGTCGTCATGATCCGCAATGCCGCGACCGCGGCGCTCTACGACTACACGCCGTACCAGCCGAACCCCGACGTCGTTGCAGGCGGCGGGGGCGACGGATGCGACACCTACGGCAACTACAACTTCTGGCGGCTGTGGTTCTTCTGGTTCGGCGACCCCATCGCCGACGACCCGGCCCAGGGCCGGGTCTGGCCGCGCTGAGCGGGGTCTCGGTCGTCAGCGACCGTTGTAGTTCGGCGCCTCGACGACCATCTGGATGTCATGCGGGTGGGACTCCTTGAGTCCCGCCGCCGTGATGCGCACGAACTTGCCCTTCGCGCGCAGGTCGCCGATGGTCCGGGCGCCCGTGTAGAACATCGACTGCCGCAGGCCCCCGACGAGCTGGTACACGACCGAGCCGACGGGACCGCGATACGGGACCTTGCCCTCGATCCCCTCGGCGATGAGCTGCTCGTCGCTCGGGACGTCCGCCTGGAAGTAGCGGTCGCGCGAGTAGGAGGTCTTCTTGCCGCGGGTCTGCAGCGCACCGAGCGAACCCATGCCGCGGTATTGCTTGAACTGCTTGCCGTTGACATAGATGAGGTCACCGGGGGCCTCATCGGTGCCGGCGAGCAGCGAGCCGAGCATGACGGACTCGGCGCCCGCGACGAGCGCCTTCGCGATATCGCCCGAATACTGGAGGCCGCCGTCGGCGATCACGGGCACGTCCTGCTCTCGCGCCGCAAGGAACGCCTCGTAGACGGCGGTGACCTGCGGGACGCCGACACCGGCGACGACGCGCGTCGTGCAGATCGAGCCGGGACCGACCCCGACCTTGACCGCGTCGACACCCGCCGAGACGAGGTTCGCGGCACCCTCACGGGTCGCCACGTTGCCGCCGATGATGTCGACGCCGGCGAACGACGCGTCCGACTTCAGCCGGGAGACGATGTCGAGCACGCCTCGCGAGTCGCCGTTCGCGGTGTCCACGATGATGACGTCGACCCCGGCGTCGCGCAGCGCCTCCGCGCGGTCCCAAGCGTCACCGAAGAAGCCGATCGCCGCGGCGACCCGCAGCCGGCCCTCCGCGTCCTTCGTCGCGTTGGGATACTTCTCGCTCTTCTCGAAGTCCTTCACGGTGATGAGGCCGCCGAGCCGGCCGCCCTCGTCGACGAGCGGGAGCTTCTCCACCCGGTGCTGCGCGAGCAGGGCCATCGCGGCGTTCGCGTCGACGCCGACGGGCGCGGTGATGAGCGGCGCCTTCGTCATGACGTCGCGGACCAGCGTCGTCTCCTTCTCGAACGGGGAGACGAAACGCATGTCGCGGTTGGTGATGATGCCGACGAGCCGGCCGTCGCCCTCGACGACGGGCAGGCCGGAGACCTTGAACTGGCCGCAGATCCGGTCGACCTCGGCGACGGTCGCGTCAGGTGTCGTCGTCACCGGGTTCGAGATCATGCCCGACTCGCTGCGCTTGACCTTGTCGACGTGCGCCGCCTGGTCCTCGATCGACAGGTTGCGGTGCAGCACGCCGATCCCGCCCTGGCGCGCCATCGCGATCGCCATCCGCGACTCGGTCACGGTGTCCATCGCTGCGGACAGCAGCGGGGTGCTGAGGCTGATGCGTCGCGTGAGCCGCGACGCCGTGTCCGCTTCCGACGGAATCACATCCGTGTGACCGGGGAGCAGCATGACGTCGTCATACGTCAGTCCGACGAAGCCGAAGGGGTCGTGATCAGCCATGCTCAATGCTAACGTCCTAGGGCTACCCGACATTCCGGTCGAAGAGGACCGCGGACGAGACGGTAACACCGAGGCAACAAACGGCGGATACGGTACAACGCATGCTCAACCAGCACTCGACGTTCGCGCTCGCGCGGCGACGACGGCTCGGCACGGCACTCATCGCGATCGCGGGTGTGCTCTTCGCGCTCTGGGCCACCCTCTCGGCGGCGCCGCCCGCGCACGCCGCAGAAGGCGACCCCTACCGGGTGAGCGGCAACGTGCGACTCGACGGCGAGCCGCTCCCCGACATCGTGATCACCGTCGACGGCCCCGGCGGCGCGCAGACGGTCGAGACCGACGCCGACGGCAAGTGGTCGGTCGCCGTCCCCGAGAAGAACGCCGACTACGTCGTCGCGCTCGATGAGTCGACCCTGCCCGAGGGCATCGCCGTCGTCGACGAAACCGGCGCCGACGAGACGCCCAACGTCAAGGAGGTCACCGTCGGCCCGGGCGGGCGGGTCTCCGTCAACTTCTTCATCGGCGCAGGAGAACGCCATACGACGAGCTTCTTCGACCAGCTCGTCGAGCGCCTCATCAACGGCCTCAACTTCGGCCTCATGCTCGCGCTCGCCTCGATCGGCCTCTCGCTCGTCTACGGCACGACCGGCATCTCGAACTTCGCGCACGCCGAGATGGTCACCTTCGGCGCGCTCATGGCGTACCTCTTCGCGGTCGTCATCCCATGGCCGCTCTGGGTCGCCATCCCGATCGCCGTCGCCGCCTCCGCCGCGTTCGGCTATCTCCTCGACACCGGCCTGTGGCGACCACTACGGCGCAAGGGTCTCGGGCTCGTGCAGCTCATGATCGTCTCGATCGGCCTCTCGCTCGTGCTGCGCTACGTCTTCCAGATGTTCATCGGCGGCGGCACGATCCAGCTCCCCGGCTCGGTGCCAGAATCGCTCAACCTCTTCGGCACCGTCCGGCTCACCATCGTCGACATCATCAGCATGGCGACCTCGGTCGTCGTCATCATCGCGTTCGCCATCTGGTTGCAGCGCAGCCGGATCGGCAAGGCGACGCGCGCGGTCTCCGACAACGCCTCGCTCGCGGCTGCGAGCGGGATCGACGTCGACCGGGTCGTGCGCTTCGTGTGGATCCTGGCGGGCGCGCTCGCGGGCCTCGGCGGCGTCCTGTGGGCCTATTTCCGCCCCGGCATCAAGTGGGACATGGGCTCGGGCATCCTGCTGCTCATGTTCGCCGCGGTCATCCTCGGCGGACTCGGCACGGCCTACGGCGCGCTCGTCGGCTCACTCATCGTCGGCGTCCTCGTCGAGGTCTCGAGCCTCTGGATCCCCGCCGACCTCAAGTACGTCGCGGCGCTCGTCATCCTCATCCTGATCCTGCTGTTCCGGCCGCAGGGCATCCTCGGCCGCAGAGAGCGAATCGGGTAGCGCGATGGACATCCTGCAGATCCTGTCGAACACTGCCGCGCAGATCCTCAGCCCCACGACGATCGGCTTCGTCCTCGCAGCGATCGGCCTCGCCGTCCACTTCGGCTTCACCGGCCTGCTCAACATGGGCGTCGCGGGCTTCATGGCGGTCGGCGCCTACGGCTTCGCGATCTCGATCCTCACCTTCGGACTGCCGTGGTGGGTCGCGGCGCTCATCGGCATCGCGGCGGCCGTCGTCTTCGCACTCATCCTGGGCATCCCGACGCTGCGGCTGCGCGGCGACTACCTCGCGGTCGTGACGATCGCCGCCGCGGAAGTCGTCCGACTGCTCTTCCTGACGACCGCATTCCGCACCGTCACCGGTTCCGCCGACGGCCTCTCCGGCTTCCACACCGACTTCCGGGCGTCCAACCCGCTGCCGAACTTCAGCGGCAACGTCGGCTTCGGCCCCTGGACCTACTCGCGCGACCAGTGGTGGGTCATCATCATCGGAGTCGCCGTCGTCATCGTCGTGCTGCTCTTCGTCTGGGCGCTCATGCGCAGCCCCTGGGGCCGGGTCATCAAGGGCATCCGCGAGGACGAGGACGCGGTGCGTGCGCTCGGCAAGAACGTCTTCTCCTTCAAGATGCAGGCGCTCGTCGTCGGCGGCGTCATCATCGCACTCGGCGGGATCGTCACCGCGATGGGCACGAACGTCAACCCGAACGTCTACGTGACCTCCCAGACCTTCTACATCTGGACCGCGCTGCTGCTCGGCGGTGCCGCCACGATCTTCGGGCCCGTGCTCGGCGCCGTGCTCTTCTGGGTCGTCCGCGCCTTCCTGTCCAACATCCTCCCGGCGCTCGTGAACATCGGCGTGCTGCCGTTCCTGTCCGGTGAGCAGTCGCAGATGCTCGTCTTCGTCCTCATCGGCCTCGCGCTCATGCTCCTCGTCATCTTCCGGCCGCAGGGCATCCTCGGGAATCGGAAGGAGCTGACCTTTGTCAAGTGAACCGACGGCCGCGGTCGGCCGCGCGAAGTCCACGGGCCTGCACACCGGCGACGTGCGACCGGGCGTCGCGAAGGTCGACCCGATCCTCGTCGCGGACGGCGTCAAGCGGCAGTTCGGCGGCCTCACGGCGGTCGACGTCGACCACGTCGAGATCCCCCGGCACGCGATCACCGCGCTCATCGGCCCGAACGGCGCCGGCAAGACGACGTTCTTCAACCTGCTGACCGGCTTCGACAAGCCGAACGAGGGCGAGTGGTCGTTCAACGGGCGCTCGCTCAACGGGGTGCCCGCGTTCCGCGTCGCGCGCATGGGCCTCGTCCGCACGTTCCAGCTGACGAAGGCGCTCGGCCTGCTCACGGTGCTCGACAACATGAAGCTCGGGGCGACGCACCAGCGCGGCGAGCGATTCTGGTCGAGCTTCCTGCCGTTCCTGTGGCGCAAGCAGGACGGGGAGACCGAGGCGAAGGCGCGCGATCTCCTCGTGCGCTTCAAGCTCGACGCGAAGTCGGCCGATTTCGCCGCGAGCCTCTCCGGCGGGCAGCGCAAGCTGCTCGAGATGGCGCGCGCGCTCATGGGCGACCCCGAGCTCGTCATGCTCGACGAGCCGATGGCCGGTGTCAACCCGGCGCTCACGGAGTCGCTCCTCGAGCACATCCTCGACCTCAAGGACCAGGGGATGACCGTGCTCTTCGTCGAGCACGACATGCATATGGTGCGCCACATCGCCGACTGGGTCATCGTCATGGCGGAGGGACGCGTCGTCGCCGAGGGCCCGCCCGACACGGTCATGAAGGAGCAGGCCGTCATCGACGCGTACCTCGGCGCGCACCAGGACGTCGACCTCGGCGTCGTGACCGGGCGGGTCAAGGGCGAGCACACCGCAGCCGAGCAGGAACTGCTCGAGCAGATCGAGGACGCCGAGGGGGTGGGCGAGTGACGCAGCAGGAGACGCAGAACGTCGTCGAGGTGACCGACCTCACCGCCGGCTACCTGCCCGGGGTCAACATCCTCAACGGCGCGAACCTGACGGCGGCCAAGGGCGAGCTGATCGGCATCATCGGCCCCAATGGCGCCGGCAAGTCGACGCTGCTCAAGGCGATCTTCGGCCAGGTCAAGATCCGCGGCGGCGCCGTCAAGCTCAACGGCGAGGACATCTCGGGGCTCAAAGCGAACAAGCTCGTCGCGAAGGGCGTCGGCTTCATCCCGCAGACCAACAACGTCTTCCCCTCGCTGACGATCGCCGAGAACCTGCAGATGGGGCTCTACCAGCGGCCGAAGGCCTACCCCGAGCGGCTCGAGTTCGTGACGAGCATCTTCGCCGAGCTCGGCAAGCGCCTGAACCAGCGCGCCGGCTCGCTGTCCGGTGGTGAGCGGCAGATGGTCGCGATGGGCCGCGCGCTCATGATGGACCCGCACGTGCTGCTCCTCGACGAGCCGAGCGCCGGCCTCTCGCCCGTGCGCCAGGACGAGGCCTTCATCCGCGTCTCCGACATCAACAAGGCCGGCGTGACCTGCATCATGGTCGAGCAGAACGCCAGGCGCTGCCTGCAGATCTGCGACCGCGGCTACGTGCTCGATCAGGGCAAGGACGCCTACACCGGCACGGGTCGCGACCTGCTGAACGACCCGAAGGTCATCGGGCTGTACCTCGGGACGCTCGGGGCCTGAGGTCTCGATACGCCGCTGCGCGGCTACTCGACCCGCGAGAACCGGGGGTCGAGTAGCGCGCAGTTCGTACGCGGGTCGAGTAGCGCGCAGCGCGTATCGAGACCTCGACCCGCACCACGCCAACGGAAAGGGCCCCGGTCCGAAGACCGGGGCCCTTCCCTGTGATTGCTGGAATCAGCCGTTGTACGCGACGTAGTCGTTGCCGTCCGCGTACTCGTAGATGCCGATCGACGCCTCGGTCGGGTCGCCCACCTCGTTGAAGGTGATCGGACCCGAGACACCGTCGTAGTCCGCGACGCCGCCACCGTTGATGATGGCCGCGCAGTCCGCGAACGTGGTGCACTTGGTGCCGTTGCCGGAGCCGCCGGAGACCTCCTGCAGCTTCGCGGCGATCGCCGTGGCGTCGGTCGAGCCGGCCGCGAGCGAGGCGAGCGCGAGCAGCACGACCGCGTCGTAGGACTCAGCCGCGTAGCTGAAGTCCGCGAGCGGCTCGTTGCCCTCGCCCTCCCAGAATGCACCGAGCGCGCTCGTGAAGGACGCGATCGTGTCGATCGTCAGACCCGGCAGGGTGCCCTTGGAGCCGGCGATCGAGCCGCCGAGGTCGACGTCGTTGGTGCCGAACTGCGAGAGGTTGCCGTCGACGAAGTAGAGCTTGTCGCCGGGGAAGCCCGCGGAGAGCAGCGTCGGGACGATCGTCGCGACCTCCTCGAAGGTGATCAGCGCGATCGCGTCGGGCGCGGCCGCGAGGACCTCGGAGACCTGCGCGTCGAACGAGGTGTCACCGGTGTTGTACGTCGGCGCCGCGACGACGGTGCCGCCGGCGGCCTCGAAGGCCTCGGTGACGAACTGCGCGAGGCCGGTGCCGTACGAGTCGTTGAGCACGATGAGGCCGAGGTTCTTGACCCCGTCCTCGGCGATCAGGTTGCCGAGCACCTCGCCCTGGAGGACGTCGGAGGGCGCCGTGCGGAAGTACAGGCCCTTGTCGTCGTAGGTCGTGAATGCCGCCGACGTGTTGGCCGGGGAGAACATGATGACGTCCGCGCCGACGACCTGGTCGATGAACTGGAGCGACGTGCCGGAGGAGGCGGCACCGACGATGGCGGACACACCCTCGCCGAGCAGACGCGGGACCTCGGTCTCGTACGCCTTGTTGTCGGTGTCACCGGAGTCGCCCTGGATGAGCTCGACGGTGATGCCCGCACCCGCGGCGTTGACGTCCGCGGCGGCGAACTCGGTGCCCGCGATCTCGGGCGGGCCGAGGAAGGCCAGGTTTCCGGTGACCGGCAGCGCGGTGCCGATCTTGAGGGTCAGCTCGCCGGCGGGCGCCTCGGGACCGGTCGTCGGCGCGGGCGCCGGAGCGGCACAGCCGCTCAGGACCAGCGCTGCCGAGCCGACGAGAGCCATCCCGCCCAGCGTCGCCTTGGTGAAAGCACGCATGTTGCTCCTTGTGTGTCAGAGTTTGGCGCGCACGACAATCTGTCGGGAGCGCGGGTTCCAGGCTATTGGGGCCCTGTATCGGGCTCAACTCCCATGCGTTACGGTCGGGTAACGTCGCCGGATCGTGACGTTCTGCGGAACACCACCGATCGGCGCACCATATCGACCGTCAGCAGCCCGAGCGCGACCCACACGATCGCGAAGCCGATCCAGCGCGCCGGCGGCATCGGCTCGCCGAGCAGGACGACTCCGGTGATGAGCTGCAGGATCGGCGCAAGGTACTGCGCGAAGCCGACGACGCTGAGCGGCAGTCGCCGGACGCCCGCCGCGAACAGCAGCAGCGGCACCGCGGTCACCGCTCCGGCGCACAGCAGCAGCACGGTGTGCCAGGCCCCTTGGGTGCCGAGCGTGAGCCCACTCGTCGCACCGAGCCAGCACAGCACGCCGACCGCGAGCGGGGTGACGAAGCCTGTCTCGATCGCGAGCCCGCTCATCGCATCGACGCGCCCGCCCACGCGGTTCTTGACGAGCCCGTAGAAACCGAAGCTCAGCGCGAGCGCGACGGCGATCCAGGGGAAGGAGCCATAACCGATGGCGAGCACGATGACGGCGACGCCGCTGATGCCGACCGCGGTCCACTGGATCGGGTTCAGCCGCTCCCGCAGCAGCACCCCGAGGAGGACGGTGACGATGGGATTGATGAAGTACCCGAGCGCCCCCTCGACGACGTGCCCGGTGACCACCGCGAAGACGAACACGGTCCAGTTGACGGTGACGAGGCACCCCGCGAGCAGCAGCCAGGCCATCGACCGACGATCGCGCAGGATGACGCCGAGCCGGCGCCAACCTCGGACGATCGCGATCAGGACGAGGCAGAACGCGAGCGAGAGGACGATCCGCCAGGCGACGATCTCGATCGGGCCGGTCGGATCGAGCAGGACGAAGTACCCCGGGAGGACGCCCCAGAGTAGGTACGAGCCGACCGCGAACGCGAGCCCGGACGCGAATGCGGAACGCCCGCGGGAGTCAGGTCCCGCGGGCGTTCGCGAATCGAGTTCGCCGGATGTCACCGCACGACGACGGCGAGCACGTCCCGTGCCGACAGCACGAGGAACTCGTCGGCGCCGAACTTGATCTCCGTGCCACCGTACTTCGAGTAGATGACGCGGTCGCCGACGGCGACGTCGACCGGGATGCGGTTGCCGTTGTCATCGACACGGCCCGGGCCGACGGCGACGACTTCGCCCTCCTGCGGCTTCTCCTTGGCGGTGTCGGGGATGACGAGGCCGGAGGCGGTGGTGTTCTCCGCCTCGACCTGCTTGACGACGATACGATCCTCGAGCGGCTTGATGGAAACCGACACGGTTGAGACCTCTTTCTACGACTGCTGGTTAGCACTGGAGCGGGTCGAGTGCCAATCCTCAGGCTAGCACTCGATCGGGTTGAGTGCCAACGAGAAAGGCCCCCATCGAGATGGAGGCCCTGGTGCGCCTGGAGGGATTCGAACCCCCAACCGTCTGATCCGTAGTCAGATACTCTATCCGTTGAGCTACAGGCGCATGTCGGCTGAAAAACCAACCTGTCGAGTATAGCGCAGCGCCGGAGCGCCCCCGCCTACCGCGTCGACTCATCATCGACGACGATGATCGACTCCTCGAAACCGCGGCTGACTGGCGCGGCCGGACGGCCGATCGCGGCGAGCAGCGGAAACACCAGGACCGAGAGCATGCCCGCGGCGACGAGCGCGGAAGCCACACCCGCCGAGAGCACGCCTGCGTCCTGGCCGATCGCCGTGACCGCGACGATGAGCGGCAGGCCCGTCGCGGCGTAGAGCGCGAGGCGAAACCGGTCCCGCCCCGAGGCGCCGCGCGGCGCGGCGAGCTGCGCCGGGAGGCCCCGGACCACGAAGAGCGCGACGAACATCGCGAGCGCGAGCAGCAGGAGCATCGGCTCCGCCAGCAGCGCTGCGAGGTCGAAGCCGATACCGGTGCTGATGAAGAAGATCGGGACGAGGAAGCCGAACGCGAGTCCGTCGATCTTCGCCGAGACGAGCTCGCGATCCGCCTCCGGTGCACGCGCGATGACGATGCGCCAGATCACGCCCGCGCAGAAGGCGCCGAGCAGGATGTCGAGATCGAGCAGCAGCGAGAGGGCGACGAGCGCCGCGAGGATCAGCAGGATGAGCCGGATGGCGAACTGCGCGGTCGTGTTCAGCGTCGCCGACACGAGCCGGTGCACGCCGCGGTGCGGCAGCCGGACCGAGAGCCAGACGAGCACGATCGCGACGGCGACGAACGCGAACAGCACGATGCTCGACGTGCCGAGGTCCCGGCTGCCCAGGAAGAGCGAGATGGCGATGAGCGGACCGAACTCGCCGACCGCGCCCACGGCGGAGACCGCGGTGCCGAACGGGGTGCCGAGCAGCCCCGCGTCGCGGATGATCGGCAGGACCGCGCCGAGCGCCGTCGAACTGAGCGCGACGGCGATGACGATCGCCGCCTCCCAGCCGGAGAACTGCAGCAGTCCGATGCCGAGCGCGAGCGCGAACGAGATCCCCCACGCGATGACGGAGCGGCGAAGCGGACGCCCGGCGATGGCGCGGAAGTCGATCTCCGTGCCCGCGACGAAGAACAGCATCGCGAGTCCGATCTCCGACAGCATCGAGACGAACATGCTCGACTGCACCCAGCCGAGTCCGCTCGGTCCGACCGCGATGCCGAGCAGGATCTCGAGGACGATGACGGGGAGCACCAGCCAGCGGGAGACGAGCCGGGCGACCAGCGGCGCGATGACCGCGAGCAGCGGCACCAGCACGATCCCCACGATCTCGCCCATCGCGTGCGCTCCCCCCATCGCGTTCTGCGTATGACAGAGTAGGGCCGTCCGATCGTGCGAGGAGGCACCAGTGGGTCAGCAGTCGGTCACGATCGTCACGGGTGCAGCCGGGGGTGTCGGCGCCGCCGTCGTGCGCGCGCTCGTCGCCGCGGGCGGCAACGTCGTCGCGGAGGACATCGACCCCCGGGTGCAGGAGCTCGCGAGCGACGACGTCGCGGTCGTCGTCGGCGACGTCGGCGAGGAGGCGACCGCGCAGGAAGCGGTCCGCGTCGCGCTGACACGCTTCGGCGGGCTCACCGGACTCGTCAACAATGCGGCTCGCTTCAACCTCACCCCAATCGCCGAGACCTCCGTCGAGCTGTGGGACTCCGTCATGCGCACCAACGCCCGGGGGCCGTTCGTCCACATCAAGGCGGCCGAGACGGCACTCGTCGCCTCGAGGGGGGCAATCGTCAACACGGGCTCGATGTCGGGCCTCATCGGTATGCCGAACCAGATGCTCTACGGTGCGACGAAGGGCGCGGTCCACCAGATCACGCGGCACGCCGCGATCGAATTCGCAGAACGCGGCGTCCGTGTCAACGCGGTCGCGCCCGGCCACATCGAGACGGGCTTCATGGACGACTTCCTGCCGCCGGCCGGCGAAGTGCGCGACGAGGTCGTCGAAGGCATCCGGCACAGCCACCCGATCGGCCGCTCCTCCACGCCCGAGGAGATCGCGGCGGCGATCGTGTTCCTGCTGTCGCCGGGTGCGGCGACGATCACCGGCGTGATCCTGCCGATCGACGGCGGCTACACGACCGGCTGAGCCGGGACGGTCACACGCGGCTCTTCGTGTGCCAGACCGTCTTCGTCTCGGTCAGCACGGTGATCCGCTCCAGGCTCGCGGCGGCCGCATCTCGCCCCGCCACGGGCCCGATGACCCGCTTGAGCGTCTCGGCCGCCGCGATCTGCAGCTCGATCCAGTCAATCTCCCCCGCGCCCGTGAGGTCGAGCGCGTTGACGTCATCATGCGAGGCGAGCCACGGCGCGATCTCGGCCGGGGAGCCTGTCAGGACATTGACGACGCCGCCCGGCACGTCGGAGGTCGCGAGCACCTCGGCGAGGCTGATGGCCGAGAGCGGGAACGCCTCGGAAGCGATCACGACGACCGTGTTGCCGGCGACGAGCGCGGGGGCGAGCACCCGGGTGAGACCCAGCAAGGCGCTGTCCTGGGGCGCGACGACGGCGACGACGCCGGTCGGCTCCGGCACCGAGATATTGAAGTAGGGGCCCGCTACGGGATTCGCGTTGCCCGCGACCTGCGCGTACTTGTCGCACCAGCCCGCGTACCAGACCCACGTGTCGACCGCCTCGTCGACCTGGGCGCCCGCCGCCGCCGCAGTCACGCCCTGCTGCGCGACGATCTCGTCGACGAACTGCGCCCGTCGACCCTCGAGCACCTCGGCCACGCGGTAGAGCACCTGCCCCCTGTTGTACGCCGTCGCACCGGACCACCCGGCGACCGCGCCGCGCGCGGCGACGACGGCATCCCGCGCGTCCTTGCGCGAGCCGCGCGACGCGTTGGCGAGGAAGTCGCCCGAGGCGGACACGATCTCGTACGTGCGGCCCGACTCGCTGCGCGGGAAGGCGCCGCCGATGAAGAGCTTGTAGGTCTTCGGCACGGTCAATCGCTTGCTCACTGCTGTGCTCCTGCCTTGAGGTAGGCGAGCAGCCCGTGGCGACCGCCCTCGCGGCCGAAGCCGGACTCCTTGTAGCCGCCGAACGGGCTCGACGGGTCGAAGCGGTTGAAGGTGTTGGCCCAGACCACGCCCGCGCGCAGCTTGTCCGCGACCGCGAGGATGCGCGACCCCTTCTCCGACCAGATCCCCGCCGACAGGCCGTAGGGCGTGTTGTTCGCCTTCGCGATCGCCTCATCCGGGGTGCGGAAGGTCAGGACCGAAAGCACCGGGCCGAAGATCTCCTCGCGTGCGATCCGGTGGCTCGCCTGGACGTCCGTGAAGATCGTCGGCGCGAACCAGAACCCCTGGGCCGGGATCTCGCACTCGGCACTCCAGCGGGTCGCCCCCTCCTCCTCGCCGATCCGGCTCAGCTCGCGGATGCGATCGAGCTGCGCGCGCGAGTTGATCGCGCCGATGTCGGTGTTCTTGTCGAGCGGGTCGCCGAGCCGCAGCGTCGACAGCCGCGACTTGAGGCGCTCGACGACCTCGTCGTGGACCGACTCCTGGACGAGCAAGCGGCTGCCCGCGCAGCACACGTGGCCCTGGTTGAAGAAAATCCCGTTGACGATGCCCTCGATCGCCTGATCGATCGGGGCGTCGTCGAAGACGATGTTCGCCGCCTTGCCCCCGAGCTCGAGCGTGAGCCGCTTGGGCGTGCCGGCGACGGCTCGCGCGATGTCCCGGCCCACGCCCGTGGAGCCGGTGAACGCGACCTTGTCGACGCCCGCATGACGCACGAGCGCGGCGCCCGTCGCCCCGGCGCCCGTCACAATGTTGACAACGCCGGCCGGCAGGTCGGCCTGCTGCAGGATCTCCGCGAACAGGAGCGCCGACAGCGGCGTCGTCTCGGCGGGCTTCAGCACGACCGTGTTCCCCGCGGCGAGCGCCGGCGCGATCTTCCACGCGAGCATCATGAGCGGGAAGTTCCACGGAATCACCTGCGCCGCGACGCCGAGCGCGCGCGGGGCGGCACCGGCCCCCGCATAGTCGAGCTTGTCGGCCCACCCCGCGTAGTAGAAGAACCAGGCCGCCACGAGCGGGACGTCGACGTCGCGGCTCTCCTTGATCGGCTTGCCGTTGTCGAGGCTCTCCGCGACCGCGAGCTCGCGTGCGCGCTCCTGCACCAGCCGCGCGATGCGGAACAGGTACTTGCCGCGGTCTCGCCCGCTCATCCGCGACCACGTCGTCTCATACGCGCGACGGGCCGCATCGACCGCCGTGTCGACATCGCGTTCATCCGCCGCCGCGATCGTCGCGATCCGGGTCTCATCCGCGGGCGAGATCGTCTCGAAGGTGCCGCCCGCGCCGGCACGGAACTCGCCATCGACGAACAGACCGTACTCGTCCCGCAGGTTGAGGATCGCGCGCGACTCGGGAGCCGATGCGTACTCGAGGAAGCTCATGGTTTCTCCGTGGATCGATCTGGTGTCGACGTCAGTCGATCGTGACGTAGTCGGGCCCCGAATAGTGGCCGGTCGCGAGCTTCTGGCGTTGCAGGAGCACGTCGTTGAGCAGGCTCGACGCGCCGAAGCGGAACAGGTGCGGCTGCAGCCACTCCTCGCCGACCGTCTCGGCGACGGTGACGAGGTACTTCACCGCGTCCTTCGACGAGCGGATGCCGCCCGCGGGCTTGACCCCGATGCGCTCGCCGGTCGCGCGGTGCCAGTCGCGCACGACCTCGAGCATGAGGAGCGTCGTCGGCAGCGTCGCCGCGGGCGAGACCTTGCCCGTCGAGGTCTTGATGAAGTCCGCACCGGCGAGGATTGCGAGCCACGAGGCCCGCTTGATGTTGTCGTAGGTGTTCAGCTCACCGGTCTCCAGGATCACCTTGAGCGACGCGGCGCTGCCGTCGAGTCGCCGGCACGCCTCCTTCACCCGGGCGATCTGGTCGAAGACAAGCGCATAGCGACCGGCGAGGAACGCGCCGCGATCGATCACCATGTCGATCTCGTCCGCCCCGTGCGCGACCGCCTCCGCGGTGTCGGCGAGCTTGATCTCGAGCGATGCGCGACCGCTCGGGAACGCCGTCGCCACCGCCGCGACCGAGACGAGCCCATCGTCCGGATCGCCATGCGCAGCGCCGAGTGCCGCGACCGCGGTCGGCACCATGTCGCCGTAGACGCACACCGCGGCGACGCGCGGACAGCTCGGGTCGGCCGCATCCGGACTGAGCGCCTTCGCGACGAGCGAGCGCACCTTGCCCGGGGTGTCCGCGCCCTCGAGCGTCGTCAGATCGATGAGCCGGATGATGCGGTCCAGCGCCCACGCCTTCGACGTGGTCTTGATCGAACGCGTCCCGAGCCCCGCAGAGCGCTGCTCCAAACCGACGGCGTCGACCCCCGGCAAGCCGTGCAGATACCGGCGCAGCGTGACGTCGTCCGGCTCCCCGCCGAGCATCTCGACGACACCGAGGCGGCCGCCGCGAACCGAGTCGAGCTCTTGTGAAGTCATCCGGCGATCCCGCTCCCAATTGCACAGTTGCGCGCTACGTCACAGTAGACCAGCCCGATGAAACTCGCATGGGACCCCATGCGGGCCGCCGAAGCGCTTGTCAAGCCGCTTCACCTGCGGGCGGCGGCTGCATAGCGTTCTGCCATGAGCGACGTCACCATTTTCGCGCCGTCTCCCATCCTCACCGTCACCGTGGAGGACCATCCCGACGGCTCCGAGATCCACGTGCACCCCGGCGGACAAGGGGCATGGCAGGCGCGCATGCTCGTGCGACTCGGCGTGCGCGTCACCATGTGCTGCGTGCTGTCCGGCGAGATCGGCGTCGTCGTGCGCCACCTGCTCGAGGACGAAGGGATCGAGGTCGAGGCGGTCGAACGGGAAGGACGCGGCGCCGCCTACCTGCACGATCGCCGGAGCGGCGAGCGGCGCGAGATCGCCGCGGAGCACGGCGACCCGCTCGGCCGGCACGATCTCGACGAGCTCTACGGCACCGTGCTGCGCCGCGGACTCGAATCGAAGGCGACCATCCTGAGCGGACCGTCCGACGAGGCGGCGCTGCCGGCCGACACCTACCGGCGACTCGCCGCCGACCTGCGAGCCGGAGGCGCGACCGTGATCGCCGACCTCGCCGGCGAGCGGCTCGCCGCCGTCCTCGACGGTGGCGTCGACCTGCTGAAGGTGAGCGACGAGGAACTGCGCGCCGACGGTCTCGCCACCGCGGACGACCTCGGCTCGATATCCCACGCAATGCACGAGCTGCGCTCGCGCGGCGCCAACGCCGTCATCGTCACCCGCGCGGGAGAGCCGTTCCTGCTCGTCGACGACGACGGCGTGCTCGAAGTCACCCCGCCGCGCCTCGAAGTCGCGGACCATCGCGGCGCCGGGGACTCGCTCCTCGCCGGCACGGTCGCCGGCATCGTGGGCGGCGAGCGACCCCGCGACGCCATCACGCTCGGTGCGGCCGCCGGAGCCCTCAACGTCACGCGCCACGGGCTCGGCACCGGCGACGCCGACACCGTCGCCAGCCTCCGGTCGAGGGCGACCACCCGCGTGCTCGACGAGCACGCGGACGAACGCGCCGTCAGCGGTCGGCTGAGCCCCGAAGGCCTCGCCGCACTCGCCACGCCGCGGGACGAGGAGGAGTGATGCGCGTCCTCATCACGAACGACGACGGCATCGAGGCGCCAGGACTGCTCGCACTCGCCAGCGCGGCCCGCGACGACGACCATGACGTCGTGATCGCCGCCCCCGCCCACCAGTCGAGCGGATCGAGCGCCTCGATCACCGCGAACGAGTCAGATGGACGGATCGAGGTCGAGACCCGCGAGCTCGACGGCCTCGCCGGCGTGCCAGCCTTCGCCGTGCACGGCGGACCAGGGCTCATCGCCCTCATCGCCGCACGTGGCGCATTCGGCGACGCACCCGATCTCGTCCTGTCCGGCGTCAACCACGGCGCAAACGTCGGTCGGGCGATCCTGCACTCCGGGACCGTCGGCGCCGCACTCACCAGCGGACTCAATGGCGCCTGGGCCATCGCCGTCTCCCTCGATGCGGGACTGCGACCCCGCGAGTTGCACTGGGACGACGCCGCGCGCACGGCCCTCGACCTCGTCCCCCGGCTCACCGACCTGCCCCGCGGCGCCGTGCTCAACGTCAACGTGCCGAACTCGGCGGCGCCGCACGGGATCGCGGAAGCGCGGCTCGCGCCCTTCGGCATCGTGCAGACGACGCTCACCGAGCGCGAGACGAGCTACGTGCGACTCGCCGTCGAAGACCTGCCTCACGTGCCCGAGCCCGGGACCGACGCGGCGCGGCTCGCGGACGGCTGGGTCACGGTCACCCGCATCACGCCCGTCGCGGATCAGCCGCTCGGGATCGGGCTCGAATCGAAGAGCGGTCACACTGAGGGAACGTTGGAACCAGGCCGCTTGGGGTGTGGTCACGAAGCTCCCGTAACGTGATCGTTGATCCTCAGGGGGTTTTCGACGCTCGATGTCGACCCGTGATGGGAACCTCTTCGTTCCTCGGTGGATTTGGCTGTTTCTACTGATTCGTCGAATCTAATTTCTACTGATGAGTAGATCCCTACTTCTACTGATTGGTAGACTTATCTTCCGACTCGAGGAGGTGAGCGATGCGTGAGACCGACGCCGTGTGGCGAACCCTCGGTGATGCTGCCCTGTCCGGTCGCCGCGAGTGGAAGAGCACCGGAGACTTGGCCTGGGAAGCCGGCGTCGGCGAGAAGCTCGCCTACAAGGCACTGCGGCGCCCGGTGTCAATCGGTGCGGTGACGCGATACCCCGGCGGCGGGTTCAGCGTGACCGATCCTGAACGCGTAATCACCCTGCTCGCGGCAGCACGATCGCTGACACCTACCCACGCCACGAGTTTCGAGGCCGCTCAGCAGCTCGTCAAGACACTCCCGGCCTACGCGATCGGAGGCACCCGGGCGGCCGCGCATCATCTGGGCGGGAACCGGATCGCGGATCACGCGACGGCGATCATGTATGTCCCATCGAACGCCGACCTGAGCTTCCTCCCGCGCGGCGAGGGCGCACTCGTCTTCCCTATCGACCCGCACACGCTCGCAGCGTGGAACGACGGCTACACGAGCAAGGCGCAGACTTACGCCGACCTTTTCGCCGAGCCCGGCTGGCAGGCCAGTGAGTTCCGCCGAGCGCTGTGGCGGGCGTGGTTCGCCATCGACGACTGGGCGAGGGCCGAGGCACGTCATGGTTGAGGTGCCGCTCGACGAGGCCGGGCACCTGCGGCTCGTTCTGGACTATCTCGGCCAGGAGCTCGAGCCGTCGATCCTGATCGGCGGATGGGCGACGTTCAGCCGGGTCGGCGGCGACATCAGCCACGACATCGACCTCATCATCGGCGCTCCCGAGATCCGCGAGAAGGTCCGAGCCGCCCTGGACGAGCTATCGGAGTCGAGCCACTTGCAGGGCACGAAGTGGCGCGGCGAGTTCGAAGGTGTCCACGTCGACGTCTACATCCCCCACCAGTCCGAGCTCGGCGCAAAGCTCCGCCTCAAGGTCGAGGTCCTCGCCGAGCACACCGAGCCGCTCGACGAGACCGGTTGGCGGCTGCTGACGCTCGAGGCGCACACGATCTCAAAACTCGCCGCACTCCTGGATCGACCAGACTCGGAGAAAGGGTTCAAGGATGCTCGCGAGGTGCTTCGGCTCCTCGAGCTGGGCGTCGACCCGGCTCACGCTGCCTCAATCCTTGCCACCGCAACCGCCGGTCCGATCGACAAGCTCCCCGAATACGTCGAGACCGCCTTCACCCTGCTCGGCCCGCGCTCGGGAGCAAACAAGGCGCAGCGCGAACGCATCCGCCGGTGGCGGCGCGAATGGGTCACCGCGACCGAACTGGCGGTCCGACCGACCGACCGCGGACGGCCCAGCCTCGACTGAGAGCGAGCCCCCACCGGCCAAGGGTTCCAGCGGCCGGCGCTGACCATCCGGAAGCGGAGTCGGAGGGATTTGAACCCTCGGACCCCAAAAAGGGGTCTCCACCTTAGCAGGGTGGTGCACTCGACCGGACTATGCGACGACTCCAAGTACCCGACGATCCTAGCGGACGCGGGGAGGGTCGAGCCCGGGCGGATCAGACGCCGCCGCCACCGCCTCCACCGCCGCCACCCCCGGCCGAACCACCACCGCTCGAGCCGCCCGACGTCGACGACGAGCTCGCCGCACTGGACGACAGCGTCGCGATCCCCGCGGCGAACGTCGCCGCCTGGAATCCGCGCGAGCTTGAGTACCAGCCCGGCGAGCCGTCCGCGTACATGCCCGCGAGCCGCTCGCCCCACTGCTTCTCCAGACCGAACACCACCGCGTACGGCAGCAGCGACTCATACAGGTGCAGCATCTGGCGCGGGTCGCTCGGATCGATCCGGCGGCGCTCCGCGCCGGACGGCGACTGCAGGGTGCGGATGCGGTCGGCCTCAGCCCAAGCGATGAACTCGCGGACCCCCCTCAGGTGGTCCCGGATCTCCGCGCCCTTCGCCGACTTCGGCTTGCGCGCCAGCAGCGCGATGACCACGATGACGATGGGGATGCAGAGCAAGGCGACGAGGATCGTGATGCCCGCGCTGCGCCCGGCGTCGGCGAGCGCGATCCCGATGACGAACGCCGCGATCGCGAACCCGAAGGCGAGCAGCATCGGCCAGAGGCGTACGCCCCTCGGCACCGGACGATAGACACCCTGGCGCTGCAGCTCCTTGCCCGCCCACGACAGGATGCTCCGCGCGGAGGAAGACATGCGCGTATCGGTGCGCCCGAACTCAAAGACCGCGCCGGGAGGGGCGCCGGGGCCGAACAGACCGTCGAGCAGCATCTCGCCATCGCCGTCGGCGAGGCTCGCGTCGACGAGCTCCGCATAAAGCCGGTAGCCGCCGAACGCCTTGCGCTCGCCCTCCACGATCCGGATGCTGCCGACGACGGCCTGCTCCAGCACCTCGGCGGGAATCGCCCGATTCGTCTGGCCGAGTAGGACCGCGCTCTGCAGCGCATCGATCCCCTTCGGCGGGGTGTACTCCGCGATGATCACCCGGCGCCCCGGCTCGTCGCGGAGCCGCCGCGCGCGGATCGCGATCGCGGCGACCAAGGTGGCAAGCAGCCCGAGCCCCGCGCCCGCCTGCGCCCAGCCCCATGGCGACGCGAAGTACGACGTGTCGAACGGCACGAACGTCCCCGGGGCGAACCCCACCGCGATCGTCATCGTCTCGAACGGCCGGAGGGGTCCGGCGGCGGCCGAGACCGTGCCGTCCGGGGCCAGCGCAATCTCGCACCGGTCGGACTCCCCCGCGCTGCCCTGGTAGCAGGCGAGACCGCCGTTCATCGCGTTCTGAAGCTCCGGATCGATCCGCAGCGTCGCCGTGACCGCGCCGAACGGCTGCCCCCAGTCGGTACCGTTGACGTCCCAGTAGAACTCGTCGCCCGTGTCGGCGAAACGCCACGTGACGTGGCGCAGCGTGTACGTGAAGACGTAGACCTGGGTGCCGTGCACGTAGCCGGCGGCACGCGACGTCATGACGAAGCTGCCGTCCTCCTCCTCGACCTCGGCCGGGCGCGGGACGCCCGCACCGTCCGTGATCGACACGAACCGGGGCTGGAGCGGCTGACCGTTGTACCGGCTCGGCACGATGCGGCGCATGCCGCGGTTCTGATCGAAGTCGGGGAAGACCGCGACGAACGTCTCCTGAACCAACAGCGTGCTCGCGCCCGCCTCGTCCCGCCCGAGCGTGTACTCGACATCCATCCGCTCGAAGGCGAAATCGTCGACGCCCGCGACTACGACCTCGGCGCGCTCCGGCGCATCAGCCAACGCCGGCACCGGCGCGAGGAGCGCGAAGCCCGCGAAAACCATAGCCGCGGCGGCCGCGAGCAACGCCTTCATGCGTCCAACCTAGGCCGGCGCGCACCGCGGCGCAGTTCGACGCTAGTTCGCGACCGAGCAGGAGAAGTCGGCGGCCGTCTGGCCGGTGACACCCTCCAGGACGGGAAGGCCCGTGTTGTCGGCGAGCTGTCCCTGCTGCTCCTCGGTGAGGGCGCCGTTCGGGTCGATCGTCGAGCCGCGGTCGTCGCCGACCTGCGGCAGGACGAACGGCTGGTCGGCGGCGATCATCGCGAGCAGCTCATTCGCCGCGCCCCAGTCGGTCATGACCGTCGAGCCCGAGCTCGGGTCGTCCGGCGCGCCGTAGTAGGTGGGCCAGCGCACGAAGGTGACTCGGTTGAGCGGCAGGTTCTTCATCGCGAGCGCGATCTGCACCATCGTGTACGGGTCGGCGAGGCTGCCCGACAGCGTCATGTTCGAGAGCGCGACCTGCGCGATCGACAGCAGCGCGAGCGGGTCGTTGAGCACCCCGTCCGACTTCACCTTGCGCACGAGCGACGACAGATACACCTGCTGGGAGCTCACCCGGCTCAGGTCGCTGCCATCGCCGACGGAGCCGCGGGTCCGCAGGAACGCGAGCGCGTAGAAGCCCGTGACGGTCGAGTAGCCCTCAGCAATATTCAGGCCCGTGTCCTCGTCGTAGATCGGCGCATCGGCGCAGATCTCGACACCGCCGATCGCGTCCGCCATCGCGATGACACCCGTGAACGTGATCATCCCGGCGAACTGGATCGGCAGGCCCGTGAGTGCCGACATCGTGTCGACCGCACAGGGGAAGCCTCCGGCGGCGAGGCTCGTGTTGATCTTGCTCCAGGCGCACGGCGTCGTGTCGCCCACATACAGGTCGCGAGGCACCGCGATCATGACGGCGCTCTGCTGATCCTGCGCGACGTGCAGCAGCATGTTGACGTCGTTGAGCACCCCGCCCTCGTCGGACCCGTCGATATTGTTGCCGCCCTCGCGGGTGTCCGAGCCGACGATGAGGATGTTGAAGCCGCCCTCGATCGCGCCGATGTCCGGCGGGGGCGCATCCGTCTCGGAGATCAGCTCGATCGTCGCGTTGAGCCGCTTCGAGAACGTGTTCCAGACGACCGCGCCGACGGCGCCGCCGGCGACGAGGACCATGACGAGGACCGAGGCGACGACACCGAAGATGAGCCCCGCCGGGTTCGGACGCGAGCGCCGCGCGTGCCGGGGAATGGCGCGCGTCGTCGTTCGCTCTGGCGGCTCGCTCATCGCGTTCTGCTCCTCAAGTGTGTTTCAGCGGAGGGCGTGGGATTCGAACCCACGAGGCGTCTCCGCCCACCGGTTTTCAAGACCGGCTCCATCGGCCGCTCGGACAGCCCTCCCCGACCAAGCGTCGCGAGTCTAGCGACGGAAATTGGGCGTCAGCCGTAGTACGGCACGGAGCAGGAGAAATCGGCCGCCGTCTGCCCCGTCACCCCGTCGAGCACGGGAAGGCCCGTGTTGTCGGCGAGCTGAGCTTGCTGCTCCTCGGTGAGCGCGCCGTTCGGATCGACCGTCGAGCCCCGGTCGTCGCCGACCTGCGGCAGGACGAAGGGCTGATCCGCCCGGATGTAGTCGAAGAGCGTGTAGCCGGAATCCGACGGGAAGAAGTAGCCGTGCCCGGAGGTGTCGCCGCCGTACGTCGGGAACTGAGTGAACGTGACGCGATTGAGCGGGATGTTCTTGAGCACGAGTGCGATCTGCATGAGCGTGTACGGGTCGGCGAGCCCCGCGGACAATGTCAGGTTCGAAAGGGCGGCCTGCGACAGCCCGAGCAGCTTTCCGATGTCGCCGAGCGTCCCGTCAGACTTGACCTTGCGGATGAGCGACGACAGGTAGACCTGCTGCGAGCTCACCCGGCTGAGATCGCTGCCGTCGCCGACCGCGCCGCGAGTCCGAAGGAACGCGAGCGCGTAGAAGCCCTGCAGATTGTAGGTGCCGGCGGCGCCGATGTTGAGGCCGGTGTCCGCATCCTGGATCGGCCCGCCGACGCAGACGTCGACGCCGCCGATCGCGTCGGACATCTGGATTACGCCGTCGAATGTCACCATCGCCGCGAACTGGATCGGCAGGCCAGAGAACTCCGAGACCGTCTGGACGACGCAGCCGAGCTCGCCCCAGTACAGCACCGAGTTGATCTTCCCGTCGCCGCCGATCGCGCAGTCGGGGTAGGGGATCTTCAGGTCGCGCGGGAAGCTCACGACGACGGCGCTCTGCTGATCCTGTGCGACGTGCAGCAGGATGTTGACGTCATTGAGCACCCCGTCGGTGTCCGACCCGTCGATATTGTTCGCGCCCTCGCGCGTGTCCGAACCGACGATGAGGATGTTGAAGCCGCCCTCGATCGCACCAAGGTCCGGCGGCGGGGCGTCCGTCTCCGAGATCTTCACGATCGTCGCCTCGAGTCGCTTGGAGAACGTGTTCCAGACGACCGCGCCGACGGCGGCGCTCGCGATGAGCAGGATCGCGAGGACCGAGGCGACGGTCCCGAGGATCAGCCCGACGGGATTCGGACGGCCGCGGTGCGCATGGCGCGCCGAGACCCGGTGCGCCCTTGATGCGCTGCCGGCGTCCTCGACGCCCCCAAAGTCCTCGACCATCCGCTCGACGATAGCGAGCCGATCATGGGAGCGAGTCGAGAACCCTCGCGAGTCCCGCCTCGCTCACAGGAAGCGCGAGCTCGTTCGCCGCCGCGCGCACCTCCTCGGGCGCCTGGCCCATCGCGACCGCGCGGCCCGACAGCGCCGCCCACTCGAACATCTCGATGTCGTTGCGGCCGTCGCCGACCGCGATCACACGGCTGCGGGGCGCTCCGAGCCACGACCGCACGCGCTCCATCGCCGTCGACTTGTTGACGCCGTCGGGGGCGATGTCGAGCCACGAGGTCCAGCCGACGGCATACGAGACGCGGTGCAGGCCCATCCGCTCGACGACCTCGAGGAACTCCTCGAGCTCGTGGTCGGGCGACACGACGACGACGCGCGTCGCGAACGTGCCGAGGAGCTCGTCGAAGCCGACCTCGGTCGCGTTCGACAGATCCCAGTCGAACATGCCCGCCGTGTACAGGCGCTGTCCGTCGGCGAGCTCGACCATGAAGCGCCCGTCCGGCAGGTGGTCCCGGATGCGCATGAGCACCTCGGTCGGGTCGAAGGTCTCGACGTGCGCCCGCACATAGTCGGGGGCCTCGTCGCCGAAGACCTCGCCCTGGCGTCGCATGATGATCGCGCCGTTCGCGCACACCACGTAGTCGGGGCTGAGCCCGAGCGCGAGGAGGACCGGCTGCGTCGTGTGCCAGGAGCGGCCGGTCGCGAGCATGACCTCATGGCCGCGGTCGCGAGCCGAGCGGACCGCGTCGACGACGGCGGGGTCGATCGACTCGTCCTCGTGGAGGATGGTGCCGTCGACGTCGAGGGCGACGAGCCAGCTATCGGCAGAACGCGATTCGCCCGCCGGCCCGGTCGCCTTCACGCGAGCGGGATGACGTCGGTGCCGAGGTACGGCTGCAGGCCTGCGGGCACGCGCACCGAGCCGTCGGGCTGCTGGTGGGTCTCGAGGATCGCGACGATCCATCGGGTCGTGGCGAGCGTGCCGTTGAGCGTCGCCACGGGCGAGGTCTTGCCGTCCTCGCCGCGCGCGCGGATGCCGAGTCGGCGCGCCTGGAAGGTCGTGCAGTTGCTCGTCGAGGTGAGTTCGCGGTAGGTGCCCTGGGTCGGCACCCAGGCTTCGACGTCGTACTTGCGGGCGGCGCTCGAGCCGAGGTCGCCGGCGGCGACGTCGATCACGCGGTAGGCGAGCTCGCAGGCCTGGAGCATTCGTTCCTGGAGGGCGAGCAGTTCGAGGTGCTCGGCCTCGGCGCGCTCGGGGGAGGTGTAGCTGAACATCTCGAGCTTGTGGAACTGGTGAACGCGCAGGATGCCCCGGTTGTCCTTGCCTGCGGCGCCGGCTTCGCGCCGGTAGCAGGCCGACCATCCCGCGTACCGGATCGGTCCGTCGGCGACGTCGATGATCTCGTCGGCGTGGTAGCCGGCGAGCGCGACCTCGCTCGTGCCCGTCAGGTACAGGTCGTCGGCGGGCAGGTAGTAGATCTCGTCCGAGTGCGCTCCGAGGAAACCGGTGCCGGCCATGACGTCGGGCCGCACGAGCGTGGGCGTGATGAGCGGCTCGAAGCCGGCGTCGAGCGCGGTCTCCAGTCCGAGCCGCATGAGCGCGAGCTCGAGCCGCGCGCCCCAGCCGCGGAGGAAGTAGAAGCGCGACCCCGAGACCTTGGTCCCGCGGGGGATGTCGATCGCCCGGGTGAGCTCGCCGATCTCGACGTGGTCGCGCGGCGCGAAGTCGAAGTCGCGCGGGGTGCCGACCTCGCGGATCAGCGCCCAGTCGTCCTCGCCGCCGGCGGGAACCCCCTCGACGACGACGTTGCCGATACGCGCGCTCGCCGCCTCGAATGCGGCGTCGGCCGCATTCGCCGCCTGCTGGGCGGCCTTCACCCGCGCCGCGAGGTCCTGCGCCTGCACGACGAGCGCCGCCTTCTCGTCCTTCGGCGCCTGGGCGACGAGCTTGGAGTGGGCGTTCTGCTCGGATCGCAGCTGCTCGTACTCGGCGAGCGCGAGTCGGCGCGACGCGTCCGCGTCGATCGCGGCGTCGACGAGTCCGACGTCCTCGCCGCGGGCCGTCTGGGATGCGCGCACGCGGTCGGGCTCCGAGCGCAGCAGGACGGGGTCGATCATGCCGTCGAGTCTAGGCTTCGGACCCGTGCCGCACGGAGGCCGGCGACGCGGGTACGGTATGGATCGTGGCACGCCGCATGGCCGTGGTCTTCAATCCCCTCAAGGTCAAGGAGGACACGCTCCGGCGCGCCTTCGAGCAGGGCGCCGAGGTCGCCGGCTGGGACGAGGTCGACTGGCTGCCGACCACGCCCGACGACTTCGGCACGGGGCTCGCCGCCCGGGCCGCCGGTGCCGGCGCGGACACCGTCGCGGCGGTCGGGGGCGACGGCACGGTCCGAGCCGTCGCCGCGGGCGTGCGCGACACGGGCGTGTCGATGGCGATCGTGCCGCAGGGCACCGGCAATCTGCTCGCGCGCAACCTCGGCCTGCCGCTCGCGCTGGAGCGCGCCGTCGAGGTCGCCTACGCCGATGCGACCCGCGCGATCGACTTGGGGCTCCTGCAGGCGACCCGTCAGGACGGTTCGACCTCAGGCGAGGAAGTATTCCTCGTCATCGCGGGCATGGGCATCGACGCCGAGATGCTGCGCGCGACGAAGCCCGCGCTGAAGAAGTCGATCGGCTGGATGGCCTACGCGGACGCCGTGTGGCGCACGCTGCCGCGATCCAAGCCGTTCCGCATCGTCTACCGGGTCGACGACCGGGAGCAGCGCGGTGCGCGAGTGCACTCGATGGTCATCGCGAACTGCGACCTGTTGCCTGGCGGGCTGCGGATCGTGCCCGATTCCGAGCCGGACGACGGCATCCTCGACATCGCGGGCTTCCGGCCGCGCGGCCCGTTCGGTGTCGCGAAGGTGTGGACGACGGTCGCGGTGGAGAACTCCATCCTCCGCCGCTTCGCCTGGGGTCGGCGGGTCAGCGATCGGCGGACCGCGCAGGGACGGGACGTCATCTATCGGCGGGGCGCGCGCCTCAGCCTGTCGACCGATCACCCGGTGGGCGTCCAGGTCGACGGTGATGATCTCGGCGACGCCATAGGACTGGAGGCCTGGCTGGAACCGGGTTCCCTGCTCGTCAAGTGCCCCGACGAAGCAGAATGAGGGCATGCACGAGCGCGCTGGCACCCCGGCCCGACCCGACGACCTGGTGGACGTCGACGATCTCCTCGAGGCGTATCACTCGCTGACGCCGGACCCGGCGGTGCCCGAGCAGCGGGTGGTGTTCGGGACGAGTGGACACCGGGGCTCAAGCCTCGACACGGCGTTCAATGATGCGCATATCGCGGCGACGACGCAGGCGATCGTGGAGTATCGCGCCGCGCACTCGATCGGGGGGCCGCTCTTCATGGGGGGCGACACGCACGCGCTGTCGGCGCCGGCGCTGCGGACGGCCCTCGAGGTGCTCAGCGCGAACGGGGTGGAGACGCGGACGACGACGCGCTGGGTGCCGACGCCTGCGGTGTCGCGCGCGATCGTCGTGCACAACCGCGTGCCGGGTCGGCTCCCGGCGGAGGTCGCCGATGGCATCGTGGTGACGCCGAGCCACAATCCTCCGCGCGACGGCGGCTTCAAGTACAACCCGCCGCACGGCGGTCCCGCGGATGCCGATGCCACGGGCTGGATTGCGGCGCGCGCGAACGAGCTGCTCGAGGGCGGCGGCGCGGGTGTGCGGCGCACGAGCGAGGTCGTGTTCCGCGAGCACGACTTCCTCGGCGAGTACGTCGATGCGCTCGGGAGCGTGATCGACATGGCGGAGATCCGTCGCGCGGGCGTGCGCATCGGGGTGGATCCGCTCGGCGGCGCGTCGGTCGACTACTGGGCGGCGATCCGGGACCGCTACGACCTGGACCTCACGGTGCTGAACCCCCGGGTCGACCCGCAGTGGGGCTTCATGACGCTCGACTGGGACGGCCGGATCCGGATGGACCCGTCGTCGCCTTCGGCCATGGCGTCGCTCGTCGCGCGGGCGGAGGGCGGCGAGTTCGACGTCATCACGGGCAATGACGCGGACGCCGACCGGCACGGGATCGTGACGCCGGGCGCGGGCCTGATGAACCCCAATCACTACCTCGCAGTCGCGATCGACTATCTCTTCCGTCACCGCGAGGACTGGCCCGTGGGGGCGGCGATCGGCAAGACGCTCGTGTCGTCCTCGATGATCGACCGCGTCGCGGCCTCGCTCGGGCGCAGGCTCGTCGAGGTCCCCGTCGGCTTCAAGTGGTTCGTCCCGGGGCTCTCGGACGGCTCGGTCGCATTCGGCGGGGAGGAGTCGGCCGGCGCGAGCTTCCTCGAGCGCGACGGGTCGGTTTGGACGACCGACAAGGACGGCATCCTGCTCGCGCTGCTCGCGGCGGAGATGATCGCGCGGACGGGTCGCTCGCCGTCAGCGCGCTATCGGGAGCTGACGGCGGAGTTCGGCGATCCGGCCTACGCGCGGATCGATGCGCCCGCGACGGCCGCGCAGAAGTCGAGGCTCGGCGCGCTCGCGCCCGAGGACATCTCCGCGGGCTCGCTCGCGGGCGACCCGATTATCGCGAGGCTGAGCCACGCGCCGGGCAATGGGGCGGCGATCGGGGGCGTCAAGGTGGTGACGGAGCAGGCTTGGTTCGCGGCGCGCCCGAGCGGCACGGAGGACGTGTACAAGATCTACGCCGAATCGTTCCGCGGGCCCGAGCATCTGGCTCGGGTGCAGGCGGAGGCCAAGGCGATCGTCGACGCGGCGCTGCGCTGACTCCGCCTGGCGGTGCCTTGCGCGCAATGTCGGGGTTCGCATTGCGCGCAAGGCACCGCCAGACGGGTCCGGAGCCCCGGGCGGTGGCGGCATAGGGTGTCGGCATGGCGGACCTGCACGAGCTCACCGCGATCCAGCAGCGCGAGGCCCTCGCCCGAGGGGAACTGAGCGCGGTCGAGCTGACGACGCACTACCTCCGGCGTATCGCGTCGCACGGCGGTGCCGTCGGCGCCTTCGTCGAGGTGACCGCGGAGCGGGCGCTCGAGACCGCTGCGGCGATCGACCGATCGAGCGCGCGCGCAGATGCATCGAGGCCGATCCTCGGCCTGCCGTTCGCAGACAAGGATCTCGTCGCGCGGGCGGGCGTGCCGACGCGCTACGGCTCGCGGCTCATGGCGCACAATGTCCCGGATCGTTCCGATCCGCTCGTCGAGGTGCTCGACGCCGCGGGCGGAGTCTCCCTCGGCAAGACGGCGACGCCGGAGTTCGGGACGCCGGCGTACACGGAGCCGCTGGCCGGCGTACCGGTGAGAACGCCGTGGGATCTGTCCCGCGGTGCGGGCGGCTCCTCGGGTGGCGCGGCCGCCGCGGTCGCGGCGGGGCTGCTGCCCTTCGCCCCGGGCTCGGACGGCGGCGGTTCGATCCGGATCCCGGCGGCGGCGTGCGGCCTCGTCGGTCTCAAGCCATCGCGCGGCCGCGTGCCTGCGGCGGGCGGCTTCGACTTCCCGGGCGGGCTCGTGACGGCGGGGCCCCTCGCCCGGACGGTCGCGGATGCGGCGTTGCTGCTCGATGCGATGGCGCCGGCCGGTGCGGCGCCCCGGTGGGCGACGGCGCCGCCCGGCGATGGCCCCTTCCGCCCCGCGGCCGCCCCGACCGACGTGGGCGCCCCGCGGCGCATCGGCGTCACGACGGTGTCCCCCTGGTCGTCCTGGTACGACATCTCGGTGTCGCCGGAATCGCGTGCGGCGCTCGACGTCGCGGTCGGGGAGCTCAGCGCGCTCGGCCACGTCGTCGAGGAGATCGCGTGGGCGCCGGCACCGGAGTACCCGGATCACTTCCGCGTGATCTGGCAGTCGGGCCCGGCATCGCTGCCGATCCCGGACGAGGTCGTGCATCTGCTCGAGCCGCTCACGGCGTGGCTGCGCGGGGAGGGCCGCCGGCGCCATGTCGGCGATCTGGCCGCCGCGATCAACTGGCTCGCCGGCTTCGAGCGCGACACGATCGCCGCGTTCGCCCCATACGACGCGGTGCTCACGCCGACGCTCGCGGTGCCGCCCCCGCCGGTCGGCTTCTATGATCCACACGACGGCGAGCGCAACTTCGAGCAGCAGTGCCAGGTGACGCCGTGGACGAGCTTCGTCAACGTCACGGGGCTTCCGGCGCTGCAGCTGCCCGTGCATCATACGCCTCCGAGCGCCGACCGCCCGGCGCTGCCGATGGGTGTGCAGCTCATCGGGCGACCGGGCGGCGAAGCCTGCCTGATCGGCCTCGGCGCGCAGCTCGAGGCCGTCCTGCGGTGGGACCTCCGGCGCCCGCCCGTCTGGTAGCCGCGTGAACCGGCGTTCATCCGGCACGAATGCATCCTCGGGGTGCGCGGAACATGTACTCGCGCCGGACGAACCGCCGCAGCAGTTGACAATGGCCGCTCCGCGGACGTATCGTGGCGCCGCGCCTCCGTGAGAGCGCTCCCACGATAGGATGGGAGCGCTCCCACCGCAGGGGCTCCACCACACGCACATCAACCACACGCACACAAAGGAGTGAACGTGAAGCTTTCACGACGCACCACCACGGCTGCCCTCGCGGGCTCGGCGGCCGTCGCACTGACGCTCGCCGGCTGCGCCGGGGGCGGCGCTGCGCCGGAGACGAGCACCCCGGGTGACCAGCCGGTGACCCTCACGGTCGCCACCTTCAACAACTTCGGCTACACCGACGAACTGCTCGCGCAGTACACCGAGCTCCACCCCAACGTCACCATCGAGCACACGATCGCGGCGACGAGCAACGATGCGCGCTCGAACTACTTCACCAAGCTCGGCGCCGGCTCCGGTCTCGCCGACATCGAAGCGGTCGAGATCGACTGGTTCGCAGAGCTCATGCAGTACTCCGACAAGCTCTACGACCTGAGCGACCCGTCCCTCGCCGACCGCTGGGTGCCGTGGAAGACCGCCGCCGCGACCGACGCGGACGGCCGCCTCGTCGCCTACGGGACCGACATCGGCCCGCAGGGCATCTGCTACCGACAGGACCTCTTCGAGGCGGCCGGCCTGCCGACCGACCCCGACGAGGTCGCCGCGCTGCTGACCGGCAGCTGGGACGACTACTTCGCTGTCGGCGAGGAGTACGTCGCGGCGACCGGCAAGGGCTGGTTCGACTCGGCCGGCGCGACCTACCAGGGCATGATCAACCAGGTCGAGGCCGCCTACGAGGACCCGGCGACGGGCGAGATCATCGCGACGGAGAACCCCGAGGTCAAGGAGATCTACGAGGCGGTGCTCGCCGCGAGCGCGACGCAGTCCGCGCACCTGTCGCAGTGGAGCCCCGACTGGGCCGCCGGCCAGGCGAACGGCGACTACGCGACGATGCTCTGCCCGGGCTGGATGCTCGGCGTCATCTCCGGCAACGCGCCCGACGTCACCACGTGGCGCGTCGCGGACGCCTTCCCCGGCGGCGGCGGCAACTGGGGCGGCTCGTACCTGACCGTCCCGGCGCAGGGCGCGCACCTCGAGGAGGCCAAGGCGCTCGCGAACTGGCTCACCTCGCCCGAGGTGCAGCTCCAGGCGTTCCTCGAGGCGGGCACGTTCCCGAGCCAGCAGGCGCTCTACACAGACGAGGCGCTGCTCACGGCGACGAACCCGTTCTTCGGCGACCAGGAAGTGGGCGGCATCTTCGCGGCACGCGCGGATGCGGTCACCGTGGCCCCGTTCAAGGGACCGAACTACTTCTCGATCAACGACGCGATGATCCAGGCGCTCGGCCGAGTCGACATCGACAAGACCGATGACGCCGCGTCATCGTGGGACAAGTTCGTCGCGGACGTCAACTCGCTCGGCTGACCCCGCTGAACGGATGGCCGGGTCGGTCTCGGACCGGCCCGGCCATCTCCACCCGCCCCGACCCGAAGGAAGAGCATGTCGAATCGCAGCGCCGCGACCGACCGCCCGGTCCGCCGACTCGGCTTCGGCCAGCAGTTGAGCCGCTGGGACGTCAAGCTCTCCCCCTACCTCTACGTCTCGCCGTTCTTCCTGATCTTCGCCGTCACCGGGCTCTTCCCCCTCCTGTACACCGCATATGTCTCCGTCCACGAATGGAGTCTCATCGGCGGCGAGGGCGACTTCGTCGGGCTCGCGAACTTCGCCTTCACCCTCCAGAACCCGATCTTCTGGACGGCGCTGCGCAACACGCTGAGCATCTTCCTGCTCTCGACGATCCCGCAGCTCGTGCTCGCGATCACGATCGCGGCCGTGCTCGACACCAACCTGCGCGCGAAGACCTTCTGGCGGATGGGCGTGCTCGTGCCCTACGTGCTCACGCCGGTCGCCGTCTCGCTCGTCTTCACGTTCATGTTCGCCGACCGTCTCGGCATCGTCAACAACCTCATCCAGTCCGTCGGCCTGCCGCCCGTCGCCTGGCATTCCGACCCGTTCGCGAGCCATGTGGCGATCGCGACGATGGTCAACTTCCGCTGGACCGGCTACAACGCGCTCATCTTCCTCGCCGCGATGCAGGCGGTGCCCCGCGACTACCACGAGGCCGCGATGATCGACGGCGCGAACGCCGTGCGCCGCTTCTTCAGCATCACGATCCCGAGCCTGAGGCCCACCATCATCTTCGTCGTCATCACGTCGACCATCGGGGGCCTGCAGATCTTCGACGAGCCCACGCTCTACGACCAGTACGGTCGCGGCGGCAACGACAAGCAGTGGCTCACCATCACGATGCTCATCCAGAACACGGGCTGGCGGGAGAACGGCAACTTCGGCCGCGCCGCCGCGATCGCCTGGCTGCTCTTCCTCATCATCCTGCTCATCGGCCTGATCAACCTCGCGATCACCCGGAGCATCTCCGGCACCGGCGTACCGAGATCGCGGCGAGTCCGGAGGGCGGTGTCGCGATGACCGCAGAACGCGAGAGGCTCGCCGCCCCGAGACCGCGCCGGCGCATGCGCGGCTTCAACCACCGCACCGGCTTCGGCGGCTACGCCTACCTCATCCTCGTGCTCCTGGTCGCCGCCTACCCGCTCTGGTACGCGTTCACGATCTCCACCGGTGACGCGCAGACCATCACGCAGCGCTCGCTGTGGATCTGGCCGGGCGAGAACTTCCTCACCAACGTCCAGCGCGTCCTCACGAACTCGGCGGTCGATTTCTGGAACGCGTTGCTGAACAGCCTCATCGTGTCGACGACCGTCGCGTTCTTCGTCGTCGTGTTCTCCACGCTCGCCGGCTTCGCATTCGCCCGGCTCAACTTCCGCGGGCGGCGCGGCCTGCTCGTCTTCGTGATCGCGACGATGGCGGTGCCGACCCAGCTCGCCGTCGTGCCGCTGTACATCGTCATGGCGAACCTCCAGCTCGCCGGCACCATCTGGGCCGTCATCATCCCCGCCCTCACGAGCGCGTTCGGCGTGTTCTGGATGACGCAGTATCTCGAGCAGACGCTGCCGCCCGAGCTCATCGAGGCGGCGCGCATCGACGGCGCGAGCATGATCCGCGTGTTCTGGCACGTCGGGCTGCCCGCCGCGCGACCCGCCGCCGCGATGCTCGCGCTGTTCACGTTCATCCAGACCTGGACGAACTTCTTCTGGCCGTTCATCGTGCTCGACAAGGACAGCCGCACGCTGCCCGTCGCACTCCAGGCGCTCGCCAACAACTTCTTCGACGACTACTCGCTCATCATGGCCGGCGTCGTGCTGTCGATCATCCCCCTCCTGCTCCTGTTCGTCCTCGCAGGCAAGCAGCTCGTCGAGGGAATCATGTCCGGGGCGGTGAAGGGCTGAGCATGAGCAGATTTCCTCGAGACTTCGTCTGGGGTGCCGCGACGGCGGCCGCGCAGATCGAGGGCGCGGCCCACGAGGACGGCAAGCGCGACTCCGTGTGGGACGCGTTCGCCCGAGTGCCGGGCGCCGTCACCGGCGGCGACACCCCCGAGGTCGCCGTCGACCATTACCACCGCTACGCGCAGGACGTCGCGATCATGCGCGAGCTTGGGCTCCACGCCTACCGCTTCTCCGTGAGCTGGGCCCGCGTGCGACCCGACGGCGGCGCACCCAACCCGGCGGGGATCGCGTTCTACAGCCGACTCGTCGACGCGCTGCTCGAGGCCGGGGTGACGCCCTTCCTCACGCTGTATCACTGGGACCTGCCGCAGGCGATCCAGGCAGAACGCGGTGGCTGGACCGACCGGGACACGGCGGAGCGCTTCGCCGACTACGCGCTGACGGTGCACGACGCGCTCGGCGACCGGGTGCGGCACTGGACGACGTTCAACGAGCCGTGGTGCTCCTCGATGCTCGGCTACGCGAGCGGCGAGCACGCGCCGGGGCATCGCAACCCCGCGGAGGCGCTTGCGGCGCTGCACCACCAGCACCTCGCGCACGGGCTCGCGGTGCAGGCGCTGCGCTCGGCGGGGGCGAAGCAGATCGGGATCGCGCCGAACCTGACGACCGCCGTCCCGCGCGACCCCGACGACCCGGTCGACCTCGACGCGGCGCGACGAATCGACGGGCTCTTCAACCGCATGTATCTCGAGCCCGTGCTCCTCGGCCGCTACCCGGAGGACGTGCTCGAGGACCTCGCGGCGGCCGGCCACTCGCTGCCGATCCGTGACGGCGACCTCCGGGCGATCCGTCAGCCGATCGACTTCCTCGGCGTGAACCACTACCACGACGACCAGGTGAGCGGTCATGCGTCGACGGACGACGCGCGGACGGCGGCACCCGGGCGGGAGTACGCCTCGCCGTATCCCGGATCGGAGTTCGTGACGTTCCCGGGGCGCGGACTGCCGCGCACCGGCATGGGCTGGGAGGTCAACCCGCGCGGGCTCACCCAGCTGCTCGTGCGGCTCGGCCACGAGTACGGCGACGCGCTGCCGCCGCTCTACATCACCGAAAACGGCGCCGCATACGACGACATCGTCACGGGCGACGGGCTCGTGCACGACGCGCAGCGCACGGAGTTCATCCTCGACCACGTCGCGGCGGTCGCCGACGCGATCGAGCAGGGCGCGGACGTCCGCGGCTACTTCGTCTGGTCACTCCTCGACAACTTCGAGTGGGCGTGGGGCTACGGGGAGCGGTTCGGGATCGTCCGCGTCGACTACGACAGCCTCGAGCGCACCGTGAAGGACAGCGGGCGCGCATACGCCGACCTCATCGCGGCCGAGTCCGCCGCCCGCGGCTAGCCTGGTGCCTGCCGCCGAACCCGAGGACCGCATGACGACTCGTCCCTCCGCCGAACGCGCCGCACCGACCCTCGAGGCGGTCGCGGAGCGAGCCGGCGTGTCCCGGTCGACGGTCTCGCGGGTCGTCAACGGCTCGCCCAAGGTCACGGACGAGGCGCGCGCGGCGGTCGAGCGCGCGATCGCGGAACTCGGGTACGCACCCAACCTCGCGGCGCGCAGTCTCGCGAGCCGGCGTTCTCACTCCATCGCACTCGTCATCCCCGAGGCGACGAGCCGCTTCTTCGCCGATCCGTACTTCGCCGCCGTCGTCGAGGGCGTCGCCGACCACCTCGCGCGCAGTCCCTACACGCTCGCGCTCCTCGTCGCGTCCGAGACGGACCCCGGGCGCACGGCGCGCTACCTGCGCGGCGGCGGCGTCGACGGCGCCCTCATCCTGTCCACGCACAGCGACGACCGCTCCTACGTGGAGCTCGCCGGACGCCTGCCGATCGTCTTCAGCGGTCGGCCGACCGTCGCGCACGACGACGACGCCGTCATCGTCGACGTCGACAACACGTCCGCGGCGAGGACCGCGACCGAGTACCTCATCGCGCACGGTCGCCGACGGATCGCGACGATCGCGGGCCCGCAGGACATGGCCGCCGGCATCGACCGTCTCGCGGGCTGGCGGGAGGCGATCCTGGCCGCGGGTCTGGAGCCGGGCCCCGTCGAGACCGGCGACTTCACGCCCGAGGCCGGCGCCGCCGCGCTCCGGCGGCTGCTGGAGCGCGGCGAGGCCTTCGACGGCCTGTTCGTCGCGTCGGCGCAGATGGCCAACGCCGCCCTCGTCGAGCTGAAGGCGCGCGGCATTGCGGTGCCGTCGGACGTGTCCGTGATCGCGATCGACAACGACCGGTTCGCGATCGAGGCCGACCCGCCGCTGACGACGATGGAGCAGCCGACGTCGGAGCAGGGCGCGAAGATTGCCGAGGTCCTCGTGCGGCTCATCGAGGGACGGCCGGTGCAGCGCAAGACCATCATGGCGACCCGCCTGATCGAGCGCGACTCCGTGTGATCGCGTTCTGCCTTTTCGGCACGGCGGGGTCCGGGCACGAGCGCCGCGTCAGCCGGGCGGTCTAGGGTCTGAGCATGAGCGCCACGGTCGCGAACAATCCGTCCATGTCCCGCTACGAGGTCGTCGTGGACGACAAGGTCGGGGGGTTCCTCTCCTACGAGGTCGCCGACGGGGTCATCGACCTCCAGCACACGGTCGTCCAGCCGAGCCACCGGGGCCAGGGACTCGCGGGACTCCTCGCCGAGCGCGCCTTCGATGATGCGCGGGCGCAGGGGCTGCGCGTCATCCCCAGCTGCCCGTTCATCGCCGGCTGGGTGCCGGACCATCCGGAGGTCGCGGACCTCATCGTGTCGCCGGAGTCGTAGCCGACACGCCGGGAGGCCGCCGCGGGTGCTGCATCACACCCGCGGCGGCCTCCCGTGTCGATCAGGCCGCGTTGCGCCGCCGGAGCACCGTCACGATAATCGCGATGACGATCGCGAGCACGACGAGTCCGCCGATGAGCCACCACAGCCAGGTGAGGTCGGGACCCGTCGTCCCGTTGTCGATCGCCGTCGTGACCTCCGGCGCCGGGGTCTCCTCCGCGGCCGCCGCGCCGCAGTCGGCGGGCAGCGAGAGCGACAGGGTCACGGGGTCGAGCGCCTCGCCAGCCGCGTAGGTGCCGAACGCGGCCGAGCCGGCCTCGGTGAGCACCGCGGGGATCGCGTTCCAGGTGAGCGCGTCACCGTTCTCCTCGGGGGTCACGCTGCTCAGGTCGAGCGTCGCGAACTCGACGCCGAGCGAGTTGACCTCCGCGCCGCTCTGCGTCGTGCCCGTGATGTCGAGCATGAGGACGGCGCCGTCGGCGCTGAGGACGACTCGCGGGTTCGCAATGGTCGTCTGGAGCGCGCCGTCATGACCGGTGAAGAGCACCGAACCGTCGAACGCGACGTCGCCGGTCTGAGTCTCCGGGTCGAGCGAGCCGGTGCCCGTCCACGAGAAGTTCGGCGTCTCATACGTGGCGCCGTCCGCGACGACCCACTCGCCGTGCGCGATCGTGCTCGTCAGGTACGAGCGGAACGACTCCTTGAAACCCCAGGTCAGGGTCGCGTCGGAGATCGTGCACGCCCCGGCCGCCTTGACGGTCGACGGCGCGATCGTCACGACGACACCGTGCGAGACGGAGCCCTGCATCGTCAGCGTGTGGACGCCGCTCAGCGTGGACGGCAGTTTGCCCGTCCAGCGCGCGACACCGTTCGCGTCCGCCGTGACCGTGCCGAGCACGACCGGGTCGGAGTAGATGACGATGAGGATGCCGGCCTCGTTCGGCTGGAATCCGGGCGCCTCGATCGTGACGGTACCGCCCTGCGCCGGCGTGGTGCCGATGACCGTGACGCCGGTGGTCGCCGGCGGGGTCGGGGCCGGGGTGCGCACGTCGGTCGTCTGCGCGGACGCCACGACGACCGTGCCGCCGCCGATGCCCGATGCCGCGGAGCCCGCCGTGAAGGTCAGCGAGTCGAGCGCGTCGCCCGCGTTGTAGAACCCTGCGAATGCCGCAGCGCCGCCCGAGGTCAGCGTCGCGGGGACGCCCGACCAGGTCACGTCACCGCCCGCACCGACCGACTTCGACGCCGCAGCGAGGTTGAGGTTCGCGAACGCGACACCGTTCAGGTAGAGCGTCGCACTCGAGGCGCTGTGCACGGCGATCGTCGGGTTCGAGAACGTCACGTCCAGGGCGCCGCCGTGCCCGTAGTAGTGCACGGAACCGGCGAACGCCACCGTTCCGGTCTGCGTCGACGCAGACCAGTCGCCGCTCGTTTGCGGGAAGTGGTAGCCGCTGCCGAAGGCTGAGGCGCCGCCCGAGAGCGAGATGGTGCCCGCGGCGGTCGTCACAAGGTACTCGTTGAAGGACCCCTTGATCGCCCAGCTAAGGGAGCCGACTGCGAGGGACGGGGCCGCGTTGACCTGCACGTTCACGACCGCCGAACTCGACGCCGTGTGCGTGCTCGTGTTCGTCGGCAGGAACTGCGCCTGGTACGCGTGCGCCCCGGCGGTCGGAGAGACCGTCAGCGAGGCGGTGCCGGCCGAGACGGCGACGGTCCCGAGCACGGTCGAGCCGTCGGTGAACCGCACCGTGCCGGCGATGCTGGTCGGGGTCACCGACACGGCGAGCGTCGTCGACTGGCCGGCGGTCAGCGTCGTCGCACCGGCCGTCAGCGACGTGGTCGTCGCCGACGCGGGTGCGAACGAGATCGGGGTATAGATCTCGAATGGCGCGTACTCCGCTCCCCCGGCCGCATAGCTGTAGATGCCGTAGTTGCCGGCGAGCAGCTCGCTCTCCACAGTCGCCGAGACCTCGATGGTGAAGCTGAACGAGCCGTTCGTACCGATCGCGATCCCGCCCGCGTCGGCGCCGCCGATCGTCGCGAGGTCCTCCGGCTGCACCGCCCACTTGGTCACGATCGTCTTGCGCGCGCTCGACGCCGCGTTCTCCGTCGGCTTCCACGCGTCGAGGAACTTCCCGAACGCGACGTAGGCACCGGTGAACTTGCCCGCCAGCGGCGGACGCGTGCCGGTCGTCGCAGCGCCCGCGTTCACAAACCCGGTGCCCGAGACCGTGATCGTCTCGCCGTTCCGATCGAGGTCAGACGTCTTGGAGACGAAGACCTGCGGGGTCGGCACGGCGAACTCGATGGGTGTGTACGTCTCGAATGGCGCGTACTTGGCTCCCCCGGCCGCATAGCTGTAGATGCCGTAGTTGCCCGCGAGCACATCGTTCGCCACCGAGGCGGAGACCTCGATGGTGAAGCTGAACGAGCCGTTCGTACCGATCGCGATCCCGCCCGCGTCGGCGCCGCCGATCGTCGCGACGTCCTCCGGCTGCACCGCCCACTTGGTCACGATCGTCTTGCGCGCGCTCGACGCCGCGTTCTCCGTCGGCTTCCACGTGTCGAGGAACTTCCCGAACGCGACGTAGGCACCGGTGAACTTGCCCGCCAGCGGCGGACGCGTGCCGGTCGTCGCGGCGCCCGCGTTCACAAACCCGGTGCCCGAGACCGTGATCGTCTCGCCACCCCAGTCAAGGTCACTGACCTTGGACACGAAGACCTGCGGGGCGGCAACGGTGAACGCAAGCGGAGTGTAGGTCTCGAACGGCGCGTACTTCGCCCCGCCAGCCGCGTAGGTGTAGATGCCGTAGTTGCCGACCTTGATGTCATTCGCGATGGTGGCCGAGACGGTCATCGTGATGGAGAACGAACCGTCAGCCTCGATGACGACGCCACCGGCGGCTTCGCCGCCGATCGTCGCGAGGTCCTCCGCGAGAACACCCCAGCGAGTCTCAATGCCGAAGCGGGCCGAGGATGCCGCGTTGTCAGTCGGCTTCCAGGAATCCGCGAACTTGCCGAAGACGATGTACGCGCCGGTGAACTTGCCAGCCAGCGGCGGACGCGTGCCCGTTGTCGCCGCGCCCGCGTTCACGAACCCCGTGCCGGAGACCGTGATCGTTTCGCCGTCTCGAGCAAGGCCTGTCGTCTTCGAGACCGTTACGGTCGGCGCGGCCTCGTCGGCGTCCATGGTCGACATTGCCGACGCACCGAACAGCGTCTCTGTCTCGGCATCGGTCGCGGTATCGGTCTTGGCGGTGGACGGTTCCTGCGACTCGGGCGACTCAGCGTCCTCACCAGCCGGCACCGTTTCGCCCGCCTCTTCAGCCTCACCCTCGGCGGGCGCGTCCGAATCCTCGGGTGCGTCCTCCTCGATCGGCGCGGTCGGCGTCTCGACCGAGTCCGACTCCGAGACCGGCGGTTCGACGGGCAGATCGTCCGCGAAGGCCGGGGCGGTCAGGCCGCCGAAGATGAGGGCGAGGGCCGCAACGGCTCCCAGGGCGAAGCGGCTCGCGGCGCGAACGGGCTTGGGCATGCGCGTGGAATCTCCAGTCGGGGCGCCGCAGAACGCGAGCGCAGGACAAGGCTGAGACCCTGGCGGGATTGCACTTAGGTAAGGCTCAGCTAAGCAGAGCGTACGCAGACGTCAGCGGCGTTGTCAAAATTTCGGAGAGGCTTACCTTACTTGCCGTAGACTTCTTCGTCATGACCTCAGCGAACGCGATCGTCGAGCACGATGTCGACGCCCCCACGCCGCTCTCCGAGCTGTTGCGATCCGCCACCGCCGATCAGCACCAGCGGGCCGAGACGCGCCCCTTCATCGCGGACCTGATGGGCGGCGCGCTCACGCTCGGCGACTACGTCGACTATGTCGCGCAGTTCGCGTACGTCTACGAGGCCCTCGAGTCGCGCGACACCTCCGCCGACCCGGCGCCCCTGCACGACCCGCGCCTCGCCCGTCTGGCCTCGATCGAGTCGGACCTCGCCGCGTTCGGCGCCGCCGACTGGCGCACGACCCACCCCGCGCTGCCGTCGACCGCGGCGTACGCCGCCCGACTTCGCGAGCTCTCGGTCGGTCGCTACGCCGAGTACCTCGCCCACCACTACACCCGCTACCTCGGCGACCTGTCGGGCGGCCAGGCGATCGGCGCGATGATCGCGCGACACTACGGCGCGACGCCGGAGCAGCTCGCGTTCTTCCACTTCGCGGACATCGAGAAGCCCGTCATCTACAAGCGCGAGTACCGTGAGGCCCTCGATGCCCTCGAGCTCACGGCTGAGGAGCGCGAGGCGGTCGTCGCCGAGGCTCGGGCCGCGTTCGACTTCAATGCCGCGGTGTTCGACGAGCTGGGCTCGCGCGCCGACGCCGCATAGCGTGCGCGCGCGGCAACGCGGCATCCTGGGTGCCGCGCTCGTCCTCGTCGTGGCGCTCTCCGGGTGCGCGGCGGGCCACACGGGTCCGGCCGAGCCGGTCGGCGACGGCGCGTCGCTCGTGCCGCTCGACCAGCTCGAGCTGATCGCCGACCCCTTCGCCCACGAGGGCGCCTCGACGGCGATCCTGCACGAGACGGCGATCGAGCCGGTCGCGACCAAGCCCGCACAGCAGCTCCCGGCCACCGTCGAGTCGGCCGACCTCGGCGGCGCGACGACCGTGACGGTGACCGACACTTCGCGGGTCATCGCGATCGACCTCGCCGGTTCGCTCGCGGCGACCGTCTGGGGACTCGGTTTCGGCGACACCCTCATCGCACGTGATCAGTCGACGACGTTCCCCGGCGCCGCCGACCTGCCGCTCGCCACCTCCGGCGGCCACTCGGTGAACGCCGAGGCGATCATCGCCCAGCGCCCCTCCCTCGTCATCACGGATGGCACCATCGGACCGCGCGATGTCATCGAGCAGCTGCGCGACGTCGGGATCACGGTCGTCTTCGTCGACCACGAGTCCTCGTTCGAGGGCGCGCAGCAGCTCGCCCGCGATGTCGCGGCGATCTACGGTGCACCCGAGGCAGGTGAGCTGCTCGCCGACCAGATCGGGGTCGACATCGCCGCCGTCGAGGCGTCGATCGCAACGATCGCGCCGACACCCGGCATGCGCATGATGTTCCTCTACCTGCGCGGCGGCAGCGGCATCTACTACCTCTTCGGCGAGGCGTCCGGCAGCGCCGACCTGATCCATGCTCTTGGCGGCATAGACGTCGCGAGCGAGATCGGCTGGCGCGGCATGCAGCCGATCACCGACGAGGCGACGATCGCCGCGAACCCCGACATCATCCTCGTCATGACGGAGGGACTCGTCTCCGTCGGCGGCGTCGACGGGCTCCTCGACGAGATCCCGGCGATCGCGCTGACGAACGCCGGGAAGCACCGCCGGTTCGTCGACATGGCCGACGGCCAGGTGCTGTCCTTCGGCCCCCGCACCGCCGCCGTGGTCGACGCACTCGCGCGTGCCATCTACGCACCCGAGGCGGAGTGACTCGACGATGAGGGCTCGCCGCACGACCGTCTTTGCCGTCCTGACGGCGCTGCTGGTCGGCGGCATCCTCGCCTCGCTCGCGCTCGGTCAGCTGCCCGTCAGCCCCCAGCAGCTCATCGGTTCGATCCTGCAGGGCCTCGGCATCGACAACGCCTGGGCGCCCGACGACCCCACGTTGACCGACGCGCTGTGGCGGGTGCGATTCGCCCGCATCGCCATGTCGATCCTCGTCGGCGCCCTGCTGTCGGTCGCGGGCGCGATCATGCAGGCGATCTTCGGCAACCCCCTCGCCGAGCCCGGCGTCGTCGGCGTCTCCTCCGGTGCCGCCGTCGGCGCCGCCGCCGCGATCTCCTTCGGCGCCGGCGCGCTCGGCGGCTGGACGGTCGCCGCCGCGGCGTTCGTCGGAGCGCTGCTCGCGATCGTCCTCGTCTATCTCACGGCACGCTCCCGCGGCCGCACCGAAGTCGTGACCCTGCTGCTCACCGGTATCGCGGTCAATGCCTTCGCGGGCGCGGGCCTCGCCCTCGTGCTCTTCATGTCCAACTCGGCGAGCCGTGAGCAGATCATCTTCTGGCAGCTCGGCTCGCTCAACGGCTCGCGCTGGATCGATGTCCTCATCGTCGTCGCCGTCGGCCTGCCGACGCTCGTGGTCGGTCTCGCGCTCTCACGCCGCTACGATCTGCTCGCGCTCGGTGAGCGCACCGCCTCCCACCTCGGGGTCCGCGTCGAGCGGCTCCGCGTCGTCTCGATCATCCTCGTCGCGCTCATGACCGGCGTCGCGGTCGCGTTCGTCGGGATCATCGCGTTCGTCGGCCTCGTCATCCCGCACCTCGTGCGCATGATGCTCGGGCCGAGCCACCGCTCCCTCATCGTCGGCTCGCTCATCGGCGGTGCCGCGCTCATGGTCTGGGCGGACCTCGTCGCCCGGACCGCGGTGCCGCTGTCCGACCTCCCGATCGGGATGCTCACGTCGCTCATCGGCGGACCGTTCTTCTTCTGGCTCATCCGGCGCAACCGCGCGAAGGCGGGAGGCTGGGCATGAGCCTCCCGATCGCCTACCGCGCCTCCGGCATCGGCTACCGCGTCGGCGACGCCGAGATCCTCGCCGACGTCTCGCTCGAGGTCGGCTATGGGCGAGTGCTCGCACTCGTCGGGCCCAACGGCGCCGGCAAGTCGACGCTGCTCGGCGTGCTCGCGGGCGACGTCGCACCGACGGAGGGCTGGGTCGCGCTCGATGACCGCCCCATCGCCGACTGGTCGGTGCGGGAGCTCGCCCGGCGACGCGCCGTCCTCCTCCAGTCGAACGCCGTCGCGTTCTCCTTCACGGGCCGCGAGGTCGTCGAGATGGGCCGGGCTCCGTGGCTCGGCACGCTCGCCGCGGACGACGACGAGCACGCGATCGCCGGAGCCCTCGAGGAGACGGATGCGACGGGCTTCGCCGACCGCCCCTTCCCGACGCTCTCCGGCGGCGAACGCGCCCGCGTCTCGCTCGCCCGCGTCCTCGCGCAGGACACCCCGGTGCTGCTGCTCGACGAGCCGACCGCGTCGCTCGACCTCGGCCACCAGGAGGACGTGCTGCGGGTCGCGCGCCGACTCGCCGAGCGGGGCCGCGCCGTCGTCGCAGTGCTCCACGACCTGTCGCTCGCCGCCGCCTACGCCGACGACCTCGCGATGCTCCACCACGGCCGCCTCGTCGCCCACGGCTCGCCCGCCGAGGTGCTGACCGCGGAGCGCGTCGAGGAGGTCTACCGCACCCCCGTCCGCATCCTCGCCGACCCCGACACGGGCCGACCGGTGGTGCTGCCCCGCCGGACGTTCGCCTGAACGCGGCACGGCGGCTACGCTGACGTCGATCGAGCGAAGGAGCTGATCGACGTGAGTTCGGCGATGGCGTTGGAGCGCCGCCTGCGTCCGCTCGGGCAGCTCGATGCGGCTCGTCTGCCAATCCAGGATCGGCTCGGCAACTGGACGGCGGCGACCGCGCGGTTCCTCGTCCCGCTGCGCATCACCGCGCAGGCGGAGACCGTCAACGGGACGATCCGCGCCGACGAGTCCGAGGGCGTGACGCTGTGCCGGATCACCGCGAGCGCGCACGACGGCGAGCGCACCGCGGAGCTCGCAGAACGCGATGCGGTGCGCTACGTGAAGTTCGCCATCCCGCTCGGCCGGCGCGTGACGGTGGCGCAGCACGGACGCCGGATCACGCTCGCCCCGGGTGAGCTGAGCCTCTACCGCACGAGCGCACCGTACGCGGTCGGCAGTGACGCCCCGCTCGACTTCGCGATCGGCATGGTGCCGGAGGATGCGATCCCGCTGAACGCGGCGCGCCTCGACGAGCTCGCCGCGACGCGGCTGCGCGGCGAGGGCATCGCGGCGCTGCGGGCGACGCTCTTGCGCGTCGCCGACGCGGGCATCACGGCATTCGAGCGCGACCGCAGTCTGGACCGGCTCGTCGCCGTGCGACCGGAGGGCGAGGTGCTCGACCGCGCGCTGCGGGCCCGCTACGACGCGCTGCGGCAGCGGGCCGAGCACCTCATCCGCGAGCGCATCGCGACACCCTGGCTCACGCCCGACTATCTCGCCGACGCGCTCGCCGTGTCTCGGCGGACCCTGTACGCCGCGTTCTCGGCCGACGGGCGCACCGTCGCCGGCACGATCCGGCACGCCCGGCTCGACCACGCGCGGGACCTGCTGCAACGGTTGGCGCCGGAGGGGAGCTCGGTGTCGGAGATCGCGGCGCGCAGCGGCTTCCAGAGCGCCGCGCATTTCAGCCGGCTCTACCGCGCGGAGTTCGGCAGGCCGCCGTCGATGGACCGCCCGGCTGCGTCCGCTTGACGAATCGTGCGCCCGCGCCGGTGCGCCGGCCCCGCGGCACGCGTCGGCAAGCCGCGGCCGAGCGCCCCCGTAGTCTGCCGGCATGAACGACAAGATCGTGCGCGTCGCCGCCGTCCACGCCGCCGCCCCCTTCCTCGACCTGCCGGCGGGCGTCGAGAAGACCCGTGAAGCGATCCTCGAGGCCGGCCGCGGCGGGGCGAAGATCGTCGTCTTCCCCGAGACCTTCCTGCCCGGCTACCCGCACTGGATCTGGTCGCACACCGCGAAGTACGCCGCGCCGCTCTTCGCCCGGCTCTACGACAACGCCCTCGAGCTGCCGAGCGCCGAGTCGCGGGCCATCGGCGAGGCCGCACGCGAGGCGGGCGTCTGGGTCGTGCTCGGCACCGACGAGCGGGACGGCGGCACGCTCTACAACACGCAGGCGTACTTCGGCCCCGACGGACGGCTCGTCGCCCGCCACCGCAAACTGCACCCGACGAACGCGGAGCGCACCGTGTGGGGCCGCGGCGACGGGCGCGACGTCTTCGTCGTCGACACCGGCTTCGCCCGGCTCGGCGGCCTCATCTGCTTCGAGCACAGCATGGACCTGCCGCGGTATGCGCTCACGACGCTCGGGGAGCAGATCCACGTCGCGACCTGGCCCGCGATCAACGCGACCCACGCCGACCCCAACGCGGGCGACTTCGACCACTACTCCACGACGCTCGCGCAGGCGCACGCGATCTGCGCGCAGACCTACGTCGTCGTCTCGCAGGGCATGATCACGCAGGAGATCATCGACACGCTCGGCATCCCCGACGGTCCCGACGCGCCGACGCTCGGGGGTGGACTGTCCGGCTTCATCGGCCCGAACGGCAAGTGGCTGTCGGAGCCGCACCGGGACACCGAGGCGATCATCTATGGCGACCTGGACCTCGGCATCATCCCGTTCGCGAAGTTCTTCGCGGACGGCGCCGGGCACTACGCACGTCCCGACGTGTTCCGCTTCGGAGTCGACGCGACGCCGCAGACGCCCCTCACCGACCAGGCCGTCGTCGCGATCGACGCGCTCACGCCGCACACCGAGGACGGCGCCGAGCCGATCGGCCGCGTGCTCGGGGTCCGCTGACGACGCGCGCGATCAGGGGACCCGGTGGGTCCACTCCGGGTCGCTGAACTTCGAGGTCGCGAGGGCCTCGGCAGCGGCGAGCTCATCGGGGTGCAACACGTCGTCGACCAGTCCATACCGCTCGCGGAATACGCCGATGAGGGCGTCGATGATCGCCTCGCGTTCGAGCCCCGTCTGCGAACGGATCGGATCGACGCGCTTCGCGGCGGAGGCGATCCCCTTGTCGCTGAGCTTCTCGCGGCCGATCCGCAGGATCTGCGTCATCCGCTCGCCGTCCATGTCGTACGCCATCGTGACGTGGTGCAGCAGCCCGCCGCCGGCGAGCCGCTTCTGCGCGGCGCCGCCGATCTTGCCCCCGGGGCTCGCGATGTCGTTCAGCGGCACGTAGGTCGCGTCGATCCCGAGCGAGCGCAGGCCCTCGACCGCCCAATCGTCGAGGAACGCGTACGAGTCGGCGAAGCTCATCCCCTGCACGAGGTCGACGGGCGCAGTGATCGAGTAGACGATGACCTGCCCGCCCGCCATGTACATCGCGCCGCCGCCGGAGATGCGTCGCACCACCTCGACGCCGTAGCGCTCGGCCGCCTCGAGGTCGACCTCGTTGCGCACCGACTGGAACGAGCCGATCACGACGGCGGAGCGGTCCCACTCCCAGAAGCGCAGCGTCGGCTCGCGCAGCCCCGCGGCGACGCGCTCGGCGAGCACCTCGTCGAGCGCGACCTGCGTGCGCGGCGGGAGGGACGGGCCGCGCACGAGTCGCCAAGGGTAGTCGGCCCATTCGCGGCCGCCGGCGACGGCGCGACGCACCGCGGTCGCGATGCCTTCCGGCGTGACCCCGAGCAGCTCGGCCTCGGGCGGCAGCGCCTGGCGGATCGCACCCGCGATGTCCTTCGCGCTCGCGTCGGCGGGCAGGCCCTCCACCGCAGCGTCCATGACCGCGAGCGCGGAGTCGGGCTCGAGGAAGAAGTCGCCGGCGATCCGCACGCCCGCCAGGCGCTCGTCGACCACCTCGAGGTCGACGACGACGAGCTTGCCGCCGGGCACCTTGTACTCGCCGTGCATCAGCCCACCCGCGCGTCGAGCCAGGCGATGACGTCGGCGATGACCTCGTCCGCGTTCGTCTCGTTGAGCACCTCGTGCCGGGCGCCGTCGTAGACGATCACCTCGACGTCGGTGAGCCGGGCTCGCGACAGGTAGGCCTCGGCGAGCCGGCGCACGGAGCGCTCGCCGCCGACGGGGTCGTCGGAGCCGACGATGAGCAGGAGCGGCACGTCGTGCTCTGCCGCGAGCCCGATCCGCGGCTTGCCGAGGAGCCGCAGCGTCTCGCGGATGCCGAAGAGCTTCACGAGCGGCGTCGCGACCATGAGCGGGTCGGCGGCCGCTTTCGCGACGAGCTCGGGGTCGCGGCTGAGCCACTCGAACCCGGTGGGGTCCGCCACGGTCTTCTTGTGCCGGGCGTTGAGCGGGGCCGCGTTCATGCCGGTGAGCACGCGATACGCGGAGCCGGAGAGGACGACGAGATCGTATTCCTTCGGGTACGTGTCGAGCAGGATCTGGGAGATGAAGGATCCCCACGAGTGGCCGAACAGCACGAACGGGATGCCCGGCCGCGCGGCCTTGACGAGCTTGCTGAGGCGGTGCACGGCATCGACGGCGGCCCGGTGGCCGCCCTTGCCGAGCCGGCCGAGCTTGCTGCGGTCCTCGCCCCACTGCTCGAGGCCGGTGCGGCCGTGGCCGCGGTGGTCGTCCGCCCACACCTCGTAGCCGGCGGCGACGAGCGCCTCGGCGACGCGCTCGTAGCGCAGCGCGTACTCGCCGACGCCGTGGACGAGCTGGATCACGGCCTTCGGGCTCGGGTGCGACCACACGTGGTAGTGGATCGTGACGCCGAGCCCGTCTTTGAACGTCGCGTCTTTGCGGGTCGCTGCCATGGATGGAATCTACCGCTCGGGGGCGCCGGTGGCCCGGCGGGCGATTGGAGCGCGGGCGAGAACGGGACTTTGCCTTGCAAAATCCCCGATTGTTAGACAATCTATCGGGGTGAGGTCGATCGCCGAGGAGAACGCCGTCCTCCCGGGCACCCTGCACGTCGCCCTCCGCGACGCGGTGCTGGATCGCGAGCTGCCTCCCGGGACCGCCGTGACCGAATCCGCCGTCGCGAGCCGCTATGGCGTGGCCCGGCCCACGGCGCGCCTCGCGATCGAGCGGCTCGTCGCGGAGGGGCTGCTCGCCCGAGCCCCGCACCAGTCGGCTCGCGTGCCGGTGTTGAGCGCTCAGGACATCGCCGACATCTTCGACAGTCGCGCCCTCGTCGAGCAGGCCGCGATCGAGCGGCTCGCGCGCGCCGGTTCGATTCCGGCCGAGGCGCTCGCCGCGCATCGCGAGCTCCTCGCCATCGATGACCGCGCGCCGTTCGCCCGGCTCGACGCGACGTTCCACCGCAGTCTCGTCGCGGGTCAGCCGAATGCGCGGCTCGCCCGCATGCATGGCCTGCTCATGGGCGAGATCGAGCTGTGCATCGCGCAGGTCCAGGCGGAGCGCGTGCTGTCCCCGGTCGAGATCGGCGCACAGCACCAGGCGATCCTCGACGCCGTCACGGCCGGCGACGCGACGCTCGCGGGGCGACTCGCCCGAGACCACATCCACGGCGCTCGCGATCGGCTGCTCGCGGCCGCGCAGGCCACGACCGACCCGACGCAAGGACTCGACTGATGGTGCAGCGACAGTTCCCGAACCCCAAGGACGTGTTCGAGCTCATGCGGTTCAAGCGCCCCGTGTGGAGCGCGAAGGAGCGCCGGCTCGCGAGCGCGCTGACGATCCACGACCTGCGCACGATCGCGCAGCGCCGCACCCCGCGGGCCGCCTTCGACTACGTCGACGGCGCCGCGGACGGCGAGCTCTCGCTCAGCCGCGCCCGCCAGGCGTGGGAGGACATCGAGTTCCACCCGGACATCCTCAACGACGTCTCGACGGTCGACACCTCGACGACGATCCTCGGCGGGCCGAGCGCCTACCCGTTCGCGATCGGCCCCATCGGCTTCAGCCGGATCGCCCACACGGAGGGCGAGGTGGGCGGTGCGTCCGCGGCGGCCCGCATCGGCATCCCGTTCACGCTCTCGACGCTCGGCAACACCGCGATCGAACGCGTCGCGGAGATCAATCCGGGGCGCAACTGGTTCCAGCTCTACGTCATGCGCCAGCGCGAGATCTCCTACGGACTCGTCGAGCGGGCGGCAGCGGCGGGCTTCGACACCCTCATGTTCACGGTCGACGCGCCCGTCGGGGGCAACCGGCTTCGCGACACCCGCAACGGCTTCTCGATCCCGCCGCAGCTGACGATGAAGACGATCGCGAACGCGATCCCCCGGCCCTGGTGGTGGTGGGACTTCCTGACGACCCCGAAGCTCGAGTTCGCCTCCCTCAGCGCCACGGGCGGCACGGTCGGCGAGCTGCTGTCCTCGGCAATGGACCCGACGATCTCGTTCGCCGACCTCGACGTCATCCGCGGCATGTGGCCGGGCAAGCTCGTCGTCAAGGGCGTGCAGAACGTCGCGGACGCGAAGCGCCTCGCCGACCTCGGCGTCGACGGCATCATCCTGTCGAACCACGGCGGGCGCCAGCTCGACCGGGCCCCGATCCCCTTCCACCTGCTCCCGGAGGTCGTGCGGGAGGTAGGACGGGACACCGAGATCATCGTCGACACGGGCATCATGAACGGCGCCGACATCGTGGCGGCGATCGCGCTCGGCGCGAGGTTCACGATCGTCGGGCGCGCGTACATGTACGGCCTCATGGCCGGCGGGGTCGACGGCGCGCACCGCGCGATGGAGATCCTGACCCGGCAGATCGTGCAGACGATGAAGCTGCTCCAGGTCGCCACGGTCGAGGAGCTCGGCCCTCGGCACGTGACGCAGCTGCAGCGCCTCGTCCCGCGGACGTAGTCGCCGACGCCGATTCCGCGGGGAATCGGCGGTTCTGCGGGGATATCCGCCCCGGGTCGCCGCACATCCGGCGTTCCTCCGCAGAACTCGACCGTGGCGAGGCGCCTCAGGTGCGCGCGGGCTCCTCCGGAAGCTCATCCTCCGGCTCCTCGCGGATCGGCGTCGCCTGCAGCACCTGATCGGAGAACTCCTCCGGTGCGATGACGAGCGGCACCGGCCGGGTCGCGACGAGCTCGACCCCGAGTCGGGCCTCGGAGCTGCGTCGCACGCGGCCGGATGCGAGGAACCACACCGCGCCGATCGCGAACGCGACGATGCCCGACGCCCCGCCGACGAGGATCGCGACGCGCGGGCCCGCGGTCGAGGCGACGAGGCCGACGATGGGCGCGCCCACGACCGTGCCGCCCATCATGAGTGCCATGTAGATCGCGAGCACGCGACCGCGCAGCGCCGGATCGGTCGTCGTCTGCACGTAGCCGTTCGCGGTCGTCAGCATCGTGATGACGGAGAAGCCGATGACGACGCAAATCGCGGCGTAGGTCCAGAACGACGGCATCGCCGCGGACAGGCAGCAGGAGATCCCGAAGAGCAGGGCCGCGAAGATCGCGACGCGCAACTGCGCGCGGGCGCGGCGGGCGGCGAGCAGTGCGCCGACGAGCGAGCCGATCGCGATGACGGAGGTGAGCAGTCCGAAGCCGTCGGCGTCGCGGCCGAACTCGAGCGCCATCGTCGAGGCGAAGATGGGGAAGTTCATGCCGAATGCGCCGACGACGAACGCCATCGCGAAGAGGGCGACGAGGTCGCCGCGGCGCGCGGCGTAGCGGAACCCGTCCATGAAGCGCTGCACGCCCGTCGCCTTCGCGCGGGGCACGAGCTCGCGGCGTCGCATCAGGGCGAGCACGGTGATCGTCGCGAGGTAGCTGATCGCGTCGACGATGAAGACCCAGCCGGGGCCGATCCAGATGATCGCGATGCCGGCCGCGGCGGGGCCGATGAGGCGCGCGCCGTTGAACGCCGCGGAGTTGAGCGCGACGGCGTTCGCCGCGTCCTCGCGGCCGACGAGGTCGGAGACGAAGGCCTGCCGCGCGGGGTTGTCGAACGCGGTCCCGATGCCGAAGCAGCAGGCGAGCACGTACATGAGGGGGAGCGTCATGACGCCCGCGAGGAGCAGGATGCCGGCGGTCAGCGCGACGGTCCCGAGCGCGGTCTGCGTGACGAGCAGGAGCCGTCGGCGGGGGAAGCGGTCGGCGACCCAGCCGGTCACGCCGACGAGCAGGAGCGGCGGCCCGAACTGGAGCGCCAGGCACACGCCCATCGCGGCGGCGTCGCCGTCGGTGAGCACGGTGAGCACGGTCCAGCTCAGCGCGGTCGACTGCGCCCACGAGCCGACGTTGGACACGAGTGCGCCGAAGAACCAGAGCCGGTAGTTGTGGTGCCGGAGCGACCGGAACATCATGGCGCCCTTCATCGGCGCGCCATCGCCCCGATGAGCTCGATGGCGCGCTCGAGCACGGCGCGATCCGCCGGGTCGAGGGGCGCCAGCTGCGTCTTGAGCCAGGCGTTGCGCCGCTTGCGCGCGGTGCGCGCGAGCTCGTCGCCCGCCGCCGTGATCTCGACGAGGACGCGCCGCCCGTCGGCGGGGTCGTCGAGGCGGCGCACCCAGCCGGCGTCGGCGAGCACGTTGATGGTCCGGTTCATCGAGGGCGCGGACACGCGCTCGAACTCGGCGAGCTGGCCCGGAGTCTGCGGCCCGGTCCGGTTGAGATGCATGAGCACGGTGAGCTGCGAGTCGGTCACCTCGTCGAGGTGGGACTCGAGTCGCATGCGGCGCGTGAAGAGGAACGCGGCGACGCGCAGGTCGGAGGCGACCCGGTCGAGCGCATCCGATTCCTTAGCCACCCTAACGATCCTAGCTCATTAGGGCGGCTAACGATCCGCAGGCGCCCGCCTCAGCGCTCGAGCGGCCCGAGCAGGCTGGCCGCGACCGTCGCGTGCACCGACTCCGTGTCGCTCGGGTGGTAGATCCCCGCGAGCACATCGCGCTGCAGCCGGGCGAGCTCCGCCGCATTGCGATACCCGCCGCCGCCCGCACACCGCACCGCCTGGTCCACGACGTACCGCGCCGCCTCCGTGGCGCGATGCTTCGCACCCGTCAGGTGACGGAACCAGTCCGCGCCCCGATCGACGAGGCCGTCGACGTCGGCGGCGAGCGACTCCAGGTCCGGCCCGGTCGCGTCGAGCGCGAGCGCCGCGTCGGCGACCCGCCAGCGGAAGTCCGGATCCTGCGCGTAGCTGCGACCCGTGACGCGGCTGCCACGGCGCTGCACCGCCTCGACCGCGAGCTCCAGCGCACGGTCGGCGATCCCCGCATAGACCGAGGCGATGAGCAGCAGGAAGTTCGCGAAGATCCCGAAGATGAACGGGTCCGCGCTCGGGCCGACCGGCAGGATCCGGCTGACCCGCTCGTCGGGGACGATCGCGTTCTCCAGCACCGTCGTGCGCGACTGGGTCGCCCGCATGCCGAGCGTGTCCCAGTCGTCGAGCGTCGTGACGCCGCCGTCGGCCCGCGTGAGGAAGCCGTGGACCAGTCGGGGCCCGTCCGCGGTCTCGGCGCGGCCGAAGACGCCGAGACGCGTCCAGACCGGCGCGAGCGACGTGAACACCTTCGTGCCGGTCAGCGCCCAGCCGGGCACTGGCGCCTCGACGCGCACCGCGGTCGTCATCGCATCCCAGAGCACGAAGTCGTTGCCGGGCTCGCTGATCCCGAACGCGAAGAGCTCGCCGCGCACCGCATCGTCGATGACCCACGCGAGCGAGTCGTCGCCGCGGTCGCGCAGCACGCGCGCGACGCCGAGCCAGACGTGATGCATGTTGACCGCGAGCGCCGTCGCGGGCGCATACGCGGCGAGGCGGCGCTGGTCGCGCGCCGTCTCCAGCAGCGACCGGACCCGTAGATAGCCGGCGTCGCGGAGGTCCTCGAGGTCCTCGTGGAAGAAGGCGTTGTCGCGGTCGTAGCCGGGCGCGCGATCGCGGAAGCGCTGCAGCATCGCGGGATCGAGGTCCATGGTGTCCTCCGCCGTCAGCCTAGACCGGGCCGGCGAGAACGCGATCAGCCGGCCGGCGAGATCGCGCCGATCCTGCGCCGCGCCTCGTCGATGAGCTCGATCACCGCGATCGACTCGGCGAGCGGCCGCTCGGGCGCCTCGGTGCGGCCCGCGGCGATGTGCGCCGCGACGGCGCTCGCCTGGTAGCCCAGGCCCGCGTGGCCGCGGATGCCGTTCGGGTCGACATAGCGCCGGCGCTCGCCGGCGGCGACGAGGTCGAAGGATCCCGCCGTGAAGAACGGCTCCGTGAAGTCGACGCGCGCGCTCGACCCGATGACGCGCGCGAGCTGCGATTCCGCGGCGTCGAGCGCCGTCGTCGCGATCGCGCGCGCACCGCTCGCATACTCCTGCACGATGACGGTGCGCGCGTCGACGCCCTCGGCCGTCAGCGTGCCCGTCGCGACGAACGAGTCGCTCGGACCGAGCAGGAAGCGACCGAAGCTGAGCGGGTAGATGCCGATGTCCAGGAGCGCGCCGCCGCCGATCGTCGGCGCGAAGACGCGGGCGCTGCGCGCCCGGTCGAAGGGCGCGCAGAACTCGGCGTCGACGATCGCGACCTCCCCGAGCGCGCCGTCGACCACGAGCTGGAGCAGCACGTCGGTCTGGGGCAGGAAGCGCGTCCACATCGCCTCCATCGCGAAGACGCCAGCGGCCCGCGCGGCCGCCGCGATCTCGCGGGCCTCTGCCGCCGAGCACCCCATCGGCTTCTCGATGAGCACGTGCTTGCCGGCCGCGATGACGAGGAGCGCGTGCTCGCGGTGCAGCTCGTTGGTCGAGGCGACGTAGACGACGTCGACCCCCGGGTCGGCGAGCATCGCCGCATACGAGTCGTAGGCCCGCTCGGCGCCGACGGCTGTCGCGAACGCGCTCGCGCGCTCGGCATCGCGCGAGGCGACCGCGACGATCCGCTGGTCGGTGTGCGCGAGGACGGCGTCGGCCCACAGCCTGGCGATCCGGCCGGGGGCGAGGACGCCCCACCGCAGCACGGGCCCGCCGCGCAGCGGCGCCGTCCGCACCGCGGGAAACCCGTCCACGCCCCCGATTCTGCTCCCTTTTTCAGGGGCCGGAGGGGTCGGTAGGCTTCGGGCGTGGTCGGGGGGACGAGCGAACGCGATGTCGTCATCGTCGGCGGTGGGCACAACGGGCTCGCCGCCGCGGCCTACCTCGCCCAGGCGGGGCTCACGGCCACCGTGCTCGAACGACTCGACGAGGTCGGCGGGGCCGCCGTCTCGGCCGACGCGTTCTCAGGCCTCGACGCCCGCCTGTCGCGTTACTCCTACCTCGTCTCCCTGCTGCCCGCCTCGATCATCCGTGACCTCCGGCTCGACATCCGGCTCGCGCGGCGGCGCTACTCCTCCTACACGCCCCGCCCTGGCACCTCGACGGGCCTGCTCGTGGACCGCGTCGACACCACTGCGAGCGCGCTCGGCGCCGACGCGGCCGGCTGGCGCGCCCTCTACGAGTCGACCGGGCAGCTCGCCCGCACGCTCTTCCCGAGCGTCACCGCGCCGCTCATGACCCGCTCCGAGGCCCGCCGCGCGGTCGCGGACGAGGCGACCTGGATGGCGTTCATCGAGGAGCCCGTCGGCGAGGTCATCCAGGACGCGCTGACCGACGACCTCGCCCGCGGCGTCGCCCTCACCGACGCGCTCATCGGCACCTTCGCGCCGAACGTCGACCCGACGCTCGCCGCCAATCGCTGCTTCCTGTACCACGTGATCGGCGGCGGCACCGGCGACTGGGACGTGCCGATCGGCGGCATGGGCTCCGTGACCGGCGAGCTGCGGCGCGCGGCGCTGCAGGCCGGCGCCGAGCTGCTCACGAGCGCGGAGGCGACCGCGATCCGTCCCGACGGCGGCGTCAGCGCGCGCATCCGCGACGAGGAGGTCGAGTTCGCGGCACGCTGGGTGCTCGCGGGCTGCTCGCCCCACGAGCTCGCCCGACTGCTCGGCGAGGCGCCGCCCGCCGGTGCCGAGGGCGCGCAGGTCAAGGTCAACCTGCTCCTCAAGCGGCTGCCGCGACTGCGCGATCCGCGCCTGGACCCGCGGGCGGCGTTCGGCGGGACGTTCCACGTCAACGAGACGTGGGCGCAGCTGCAGACCGCGTACGACGAGGCCGCCGCGGGCGACGTCCCCGAACTCCTGCCGCTGGAGATCTACTGCCACTCCATCACGGACCCCACGATCCTCTCCGAGGACCTGCGCGAGACCGGCGCGCAGACGATCACGCTGTTCGGCCTGCACACCCCGCATCGCCTCGCCGAGTCGGCGGCCTACGCGGGCGAGGCGGGGGCAGAACGCTATCGCCGGCGACTCCAGGATGCGGCGATCGCGAGCCTCGACTCGGTGCTCGACGAGCCCATCGAGTCGCTGCTGCTCACCGACGCCGACGGCCGGCCGACGATCGAGACGAAGACGACGCTCGACCTCGAGCGCTCCCTGCGGCTGCCGCGTGGCAACATCTTCCACGGGCCGCTGTCATGGCCCTGGGCGGAGGACGGCGAGCCGCTCGCGACGGCCGCGGAGCGCTGGGGCGTCGCGACCGCGCACGAACGCATCCTGCTGTGCGGCTCCGGCACACGACGAGGCGGCGCTGTGTCCGCACTGGGGGGACACAACGCCGCCATGGCCGTGCTGGAGCTGCTGTGACTCAGCCCGTCGTGTAGGTCGACAGCGAGCCGAGGGTCGCGAGCGCCGTCGCGCCGATGACGACCGCGACGATGATCCATACGACGTAGATCGCCAGGACGATGATCGAGACGATCAGGCCCACCTTGGCGGGCGTGTTCTGGTAGCCGGCGGCCTTCGACTGGTTGAGCGCGACGATCGACAGGATCAGACCGACGAGCGCGAACACGAAGGCGAAGACGAGGCCGACGATGCCGAGCGTCTTGCCCGGGTAGTCGCCGGGCGCCGGCTGGAGAGGCTGCTGTCCCTGCTGGTATGCCGGCTGCTGGTAGGCGGGCTGCTGCGGGGCGTTGGGGTCGGTCATGACTGGTTCCTGCTTTCGTGGCGGTGGCCTTGGTCGACTGTGAGCGTACTCACAGCCGGGCCCGGACGCTACGTTGATTACGTGGCGATCGGCATTCTGACGAGCGGCGGCGACTGTCCTGGGCTCAATGCGGTCATCCGCGCGGTCGTCCTCAAGGGCGTGCAGATCTACGGGCAGGAGTTCGTCGGGTTCCGCGACGGCTGGCGCGGCCTCGTCGAGGGCGACGCGGTCCCGCTGGAGCGCCGTGACATCCAGGGCATCGGCAAGCTCGGCGGCACGATCCTGGGCACCTCGCGCACGAATCCGCTCGGCGACGGCGACACGACGGGGCGGCGGGCGAAGGAATCGATGGCGCGCCTCGGCGTCGACTCGCTCATCGTCGTCGGCGGCGAGGGGACGCTCGCGGCGGCGGCGGAGCTCGCGGACGCGGGCGTGCAGATCGTCGGCGTGCCGAAGACGATCGACAACGACCTGTCCGCGACCGACCTGACATTCGGCTTCGACACGGCCGTCGAGATCGCCACGGAGGCGTTCGACCGGCTGCGCACGACGGGCGACTCGCACGGGCGCGCGATGGTCGCCGAGGTGATGGGGCGACACGTCGGCTGGATCGCCCTGCACTCGGGCATGGCGGCCGGGGCGCACGCGATCCTGATCCCCGAGCAGCGCACCTCGTGGGACGAGCTGACCGAGTGGGTCATGAGCGCCCATCGCCGGGGCCGCGCACCGCTCGTCGTCGTCTCGGAGGGCTTCGTGCCTGAGGGCGGCACGGAGGCGTTCTCCGATCAGGGCGTCGACGCGTTCGGCCGGCCACGCCTCGGCGGCATCGGCGAGCTCGTCACGGCCGAGATCGAGGCGCGCACCGGCATCGAGTCGCGCTGCACGATCCTCGGCCACATCCAGCGCGGGGGCACGCCGAGCGCGTTCGACCGCGTGCTCGCGACCCGGTTCGGTCTCGCCGCGGTCGACTCGGCGGTGCACGGGCGCTTCGGCCGCATGGTGTCGCTGCGCGGGACCGACATCACCCACGTCCCGATCGCGGACGGCATCGGTCGGTTGAACGCCGTGCCGCAGTCCCGCTGGGACGAAGCCGCCATCCTGTTCGGCTGATCGGAGGGGCCGTGTCCGCAGCGCTCGCGATCGCCGCGATGGCGTGCTTCGTCCTCGCCGGACTCGTGCATGTGTGGAGCTTCGCGCTCGAGTCGCTGCTCTGGCGTTCTGGCAGGACCTGGCGGCAGTTCGGGATCCGGTCGGAATCGGACGCGGAGGTCGCCCGGCCATGGGCGTTCAACCAGGGCTTCTACAACCTCTTCCTCGGGCTCGGCGCGATCGTCGGAGGATTCGGGGCGATCGCGGCACTCGCACGAGGCGCGGACTGGGTCCTCACCGCGCCGCTCGCGGATGCGGCCGTGTTCGGCTGGGGGCCGCGGCTCGACGGCTGGGGCTGGGTCGCCGCGTTCTGCGCGCTGTGCATGGGCGGCGCCGCGGTCGTGCTGCTCGCGTCGTCGCGCGGCCGACTGCTGCGCGGGGCGCTCATCCAGGGGACAGCGCCGCTCGTCGGCCTCGTGCTGCTCGCCGTCGCGCTCGCCTGAGCCGATCCGTGCGGCCGCTCAGCGGCGGCGCGTCACGGCCCAGGCGATGCCGCCCGCGATCACAGCGGCGACGCCGATCGCCCCGGCGATCCACGGCGCGGGGTTGCGGCGGTAGGAGGCCTTGATGCGCTTGGAGGCGGCCCGGGCGCGCTTGGGGACGTTGAACTTGTCCTCGATCGCGTCGAGGTTGGCGGCGAGGCGCAGCCGCGCGAGGGCCACGCGCTGGTCCGGGGTGAGCTCCGCGTCAGCCATTCGACGCCTCCCCGCGCTCCCGCGCGGCCCGGCGCGCGCCGCTGCCGAGCGACTGCACGTCCTCGACGACCTTCGCGGCACGGTCGGGGCCCTTCATCGACTTGAAGGCGCCGATCCCCGCGAAGGCGAGGATCAGCGCGATGAGCAGCAGCCCGCCGAACACGATGAGCGCGCTCGCCCACCAGGGCAGTGCGGTCGCGATGCCGGCGATCGCCGCGAAGATGCCGACCGCGATCGCGCACAGCGCGAAGAACGCCGCGACGACCATGAGCCCGGCGCCGACGCCGGCGCGGATCGCCTTGCTCTTCAGGTCGGCCTTGATCGCCTCGATCTCGGCGCGGATGAGGTCGCCGATGAGGCCCGGCAACTCCCCGATCAGCTGGAAGAGGGAGCGGCGCGGCAGCTCGTGCTCGTCGCTCACAGCGACTCCGTCGGCGCGGGCGCCCGCCGCTTTCGCTTGGTCTTGCCCGTCGCCCGATCGATCGCGGACGCGGCACCGATCTTGAGCAGGCCGCCGAGGTCGTCGAGCCGATCCTCGACGAAGCCCGCGGCGGTATCGCGCACGCCCTTCACGATCGGCGCGTTCCACACCGTGGACGCCGCCTTCGCGATCTGCTCGTATCGCTCCCGCCCGGCCTTCGCGCCGAGGATGTAGCCGACGCCCACGCCGAGCCCGATGAGGACCAGCTTGCCCTTCAGACTCATGGCACCACAGTAACCCTCTCCGCTACATGCCGCCATGGGAATACTGGGGCTTGACAGACCGCGACGGGGTCGATCCGCCGAGTCGGGTTCACCAGATGGTGACGCGCTCCGGCTCCGCGAGCCACAGCCGGTCGGCCTCGGTGAGCCCGAATGCCTCGTAGAACGCCGGGATGTTGCGGACGATCTGATTGCATCGGAACTCGCTCGGCGAGTGGGGGTCGATCGCGAGCAGCCGGATGACCTCCTCGTCGCGACCCTTCTGCTGCCAGGCCTGCGCCCACGACAGGAAGAAGCGCTGCGCCGCCGTGAGCCCGTCGATGACGGGGCCCTCGGTCAGTCCCTGGCGCTCGAGGTGCACGAGGTAGGCCTGCCATGCGATCCCGAGCCCGCCGAGGTCGCCGATGTTCTCCCCGATCGTGAGCGCCCCGTTGACGTGCTGCTCCGGATCGCCGTCCAACTGCTCCGGCACGAGCGCGTCGTACTGTGCGATGAGCGAACCGGTGCGCTCCTCGAACGCCGCGCGATCCGCCTCGGTCCACCAGTCGATGAGCCGCCCGTCGCCGTCGAAGCGCGAGCCCTGGTCGTCGAAGCCGTGGCCGATCTCGTGCCCGATCACGGCGCCGATCGCGCCGTAGTTGGCGGCAGCATCGCGTTCTGCCGAGAAGAACGGCGGCTGCAGGATCGCGGCGGGGAAGACGATCTCGTTGAAGCCGGGGTTGTAGTACGCGTTGACGGTCTGCGGCGTCATGAACCACTCGTCGCGGTCGATCGGCCGACCGAGCTTCGCGAGCTCGCGCTGGAACTCGAACTCCGCCGCGGCGCGCTGGTTCGCGATGAGGTCATCCGCGACGATCTCGAGCGTCCCGTAGTCGCGCCACTTCACGGGGAAGCCGATCTTCGGCGTGAACTTCTCGAGCTTCTCCAGTGCACGCCGACGCGTCTCGGGCCCCATCCACTCGAGGGAGCCGATCGAGCGCCGGTAGGCCTCGATGAGGTCGGCGACGAGCTCGTCCATCGCGGCCTTCGCCGCCGGCGGGAAGTGGCGCTCGACGTAGACGCGCCCGACCGCCTCGCCGAGCACCCCCTCGACGAGGCTCACGCCGCGCTTCCAGCGGGCCCGGATCTCGGGCGTGCCGGTGAGAGTGCGGCCGTAGAAGCCGAAGTTCGCCTGGACGAACGCGTCGGAGAGCGAGCTCGCGTACGAGCGCACCGTGTGGAACGCGAGCCAGTCGCGCCAGGCGGGCAGCCGCTCGGCGGTCACGAGCGCCGCGATGCCCGCGAGCGCGCTCGGCTGGTGCACGATGAGCTCCGCGGTGTGCTCCGGCGCGAGCCCCATCGCGTCGCGCCAGCCGGCGAGCGGCGCCGCGCCGGCGAGTTCGGCGACGGCATCCCAGCTGAGGAGGTTGTACGTCTTCTGCGCGTCGCGGGACTCGACCTTGTCCCAGTGGGCCGCCGCGATCTCGTGCTCGAGTGCGACGATGCGCTCGGCCCGCGCCGCCGCGTCGTCGACGCCCGCGAGCGCGAGCAGCTCCTCGACGAACGCCCGGTAGGCCGTGCGGATCTCGGCGAACTTGTCCTCCCGGTAGTACGACTCGTCGGGCAGTCCGAGGCCGCCCTGCACGACGTTGAGGAGGTAGCGCTCGGGGTCGCCGGGATCGTTGTCGACGTAGAGGTGCACGAAGCCCGGCCCCCCCGCGCGTTCGAGCCGACCGATCGTCGCGAGCAGCGCGTCCACGGAGTCGACCGCGTCGACCTCGGCGAGGAGCGGCACGAGCGGCGCGGCGCCCTTCGCCTCGATCGCCGCCTCGTCCATGAAGGATGCGAACAGGTCACCGGCCTTGCGCGCATCGGTGCCGGGCGTCGCGAGCTGCGACTCCTCGATGATCGTGCGGATCGCCTCCTCCGCCTCCTCGTGGAGGATGTGGAACGAGCCGTAGCGGGCCTTGTCGGCCGGCAACTCGGTGCGGTCGATCCACTTCCCGTTGACGTGCCGGAAGAGGTCGTCCTGGGGACGGGTGGCGGGGTCCAGCTCGGCGGTGTCGATCCCGGAGGTCACGGCGTCGGTCATGCGCTTCAGCCTACGAGCGCATGCTTGGCAGAACGCGATGCGTCAGCCCGAGGTCATTTTCATGGTCAAAGCACCATTGCGACAATGCTCTCGACCGGAGACCATGGCTCCGGTTCGCTGAGGCGGATGAGAGGGATCGAGTCGACGGCGGCGCTCACGATCGGGCGGCGGATCGCCGAGGCGCGAGCGGCGGCCGGCGCCTCCCGGCTCGATCTCGCGTACCACGCACGCGTCGACCCGACGAACCTCGGCCGCTACGAGACCGGCAAGGCGCTGCCGAACCTCGCCACCCTCGTCCGACTCGCCGACACCCTGGGCCTCGACCCGGGCTCCCTCGTCGAGGGGCTCAGCTTCGAGGACTTCCCGCAGGACCGCGACGCGCCGCAGCAGCTGCCGAAGCGCACCGCGCGCCGCTCCTCCACCGGCTGATTCCGGCGCGAGCCTTCGGCGCCGAGCGCGGCCGAGTCGCGAAACGCTCCCATGCCGCGCGAGTAGCGTTGTGCGGTGACCTCTCCCGCGCCCGCAGGTCGTTCCACGACCGCTTGGCGCAATGCGACGTTCACCGTCTTCGGCGTCGCCGGCATCACGATCGCGACGCTGCTCTCGCGGCTGCCCGCGCTGCGCGACCACCTCGACATCGATCCGGGGCAGGTCGGCCTCATGATCGCGTTCTTCTCGGGCGGATCCGTGCTCGGCCTCGTCTTCTCGGGGACGCTGCTGCACACGATCGGCGCGCGACGCATCATCCAGCTCGGCATGCCGACGATCGCGGTCGCACTCGGCGCGATCGGCATCGCGGCGGCCGTGTTCGAGAGCTACCCGACGACGGCGATCGTGTCGATGGTGTTCGGCGCGGCCGTCGCCGTGACCGATGTCGCGACGAACGTCGAGGGCGCCGCCATCGAACGCGAGACGAAGCGCACGATCATGACGACGCTGCACGCCGGCTTCAGCCTCGGCACGGTGCTCGGCGCCACGCTCGGGGCGCTCGCCGCGCAGCTCGGCATCGGCCTGCCGCTGCACTTCGGCATCATCGCCGCGGTGAGCATGGTGCTCGCGTTCACGCTGCCGCGCTGGATCCCGACGGTCCTCGCCGACGCGGGGCCGAAGCCGACGATGGCGCAGCGCCGTGCCGTCTGGACTCAGCCGCGGACCATCCTGCTCGGGCTCGTCGTGTTCGCCTTCGCCTACATCGAGGGCGCCGCGAACGACTGGCTGACGCTCGCGCTCCACGACGAGCGCGGCTTCGACGAAGCGGGCGCCGCACTCATGCTCGGGGTGTTCACCGCCGCGATGACGGCGGGCCGATTCCTCGCCGGACCCGTCATCGACCGGCTCGGGCGGCTGCCGGTGCTCATCGGCTCCGCGCTCATCGCCGCGGCGGGACTCGGCCTGCTGATCTTCGTCCCCGAGACGTGGGCGGTCATCGTCGGCACGATCGTCTGGGCACTCGGCTCGTGCCTCGGCTTCCCGCTCGGGCTGTCCGCGGCTGGCGACGACCCCGCGACGGCGGCGAGCCGCGTCGCGGCCGTCTCGCTCATCGGATATGTCGCGTTCTTCGCAGGTCCCCCGCTCGTCGGCTTCATCGCCGATCAGACCGGGATCCTGCCGGCCCTCACGATCATCTTCGCCTTCATCGCCCTCGCGCTCGCCGCGAGCCCGGGGGTGCGCCCCCCGCGGGGCACCGTACCGACGCCGACCGACGCCTTCGACGACCCCGAGCTGCGGCATTGACCGGTCAGTGTCGCCCAGGTGACATCAACTGGCGTTCTGCCGCGATGAGAACGCCGGTTCCTGTCACCTGAACCGACTCGAGAGCGCCGACCGGCGAGCGGGAGAACGCCATGCCGCCGGTAGCGTTGCACCGATGAGACTCGTGATCGCCCGCTGCTCGGTCGACTACGCCGGACGGCTGTCGGCGCACCTGCCGCTCGCGACCCGGCTGCTGCTCGTGAAGTCCGACGGCTCGGTGCTCGTCCACTCCGACTCCCTCAGCTACAAGCCGCTCAACTGGATGAGCCCGCCGTGCACGATCGTCGAGATGGAGCCCGACGAGGAGCAGTCGGCCGTCGGCGTCACCGCCGTGTGGCGGGTCAACCAGGCGAAGACGGCGGATCTGCTCGTGATCTCCATCCACGAGGTGCTGCACGACTCCTCGCACGAGCTCGGCTTCGACCCGGGTCTGCAGAAGGACGGTGTCGAGGCGGACCTGCAGCGGCTGCTCGCCGAGCAGGTCGAGCTGATCGGCGAGGGCACCCGACTCGTGCGCCGGGAGTACCCGACCGCGATCGGACCCGTCGACCTGCTCGTCACCGACGCGGACGGCCGCCACGTCGCCGTCGAGGTCAAGCGGCGCGGCGGAATCGATGGGGTCGAGCAGCTGACGCGCTACCTGGAACTCCTCAACCGCGACCCGCTCCTCGCGCCGGTGCGAGGCGTCTTCGCCGCGCAGGTGCTCGCGCCGCAAGCACGGACGCTCGCCGAGGACCGCGGCATCGCGTGCGTCCTGCTGGACTACGACGCGATGCGGGGCCTCGACGAGCGTCCGGATCGGTTGTTCTAGCGGGGAGGTCTCGATATGCCGCAGCGCGGCTACTCGACCCGCGGCGGCACTACGGCGCCGGGACGACCTCGATCGTGAAGCTGAGGTCCTGGATGCCACCCTGCGCGTTCTTCAGCACGACCTCGGTCGAGCCCTCCTTGACGGCGGTGAAGCCGGGGTTGAACGTCGCCGAGCCGTCGTTGCGGCCCTGGACGAACTCCACGATGCCCTCGGGCGTCGCCGAGACGAGCGTGTAGCTGTCGACCGCGAGGTCTCCGGTGTCGATGTTGAGCGGCTGCTTGGAGTTGATCTCGACCGTCGCGCCCTGGAGCTCGGTGGCGGTCTTGGTGACGGGCGGCAGCGTGTCGCCGCCAACGGGGGCGGAGCCACCGGCGCAGCCGGTCAGGACGAGTGCGGAGGCGGCGATCGCGATGCCACCGGCAAGCGCGGAGAAGCGGGAAATGATCATGCGGCGAGTATGCCGACACGGCGCGCGCATCTGCCAGCATGTCAGGCATGTCGGATGACAACGCTCAGCAGATCGTTACCAAGATCGCGGGCGATGGCGTTCCTCGCGCCGACGGCACCGCGGACCGGCGGTTCTTCGGCCAGCCCTGGCCGCTCGTGCACATCTTCGGGGTGGAGACCTGGGAGCGGTTCTCCTGGTACGGCATGCAGGCGATCCTGCTCTACTACATGTACTTCACGGTCGCGCAGGGCGGTCTCGGGATCGACAAGACGACGGCGCTCGGCATCATGGGGGCCTACGGCGGCTCCGTATATCTGTCCACGATCCTCGCCGCGTGGATCTCCGACCGCGTGCTCGGCGCCGAGCGCACGCTCTTCTACTCGGCGATCGTCGTCGCGGTCGGCCACCTCGCGATGGCGGTGCTGCCGAGCGCGCCGGGCCTCGTCGTCGGCCTCATCCTCATCGCGATCGGCTCCGGCGGCGTCAAGTCGAACGCCAGCGCGATCGTCGGCAAGCTGTACGCGCCCGAGGACACCCGGCGCGACGCGGGCTTCTCCCTGTACTACCTCGGCATCAACCTCGGCGGGTTTCTCGGCCCGTTGCTGACCGGGTGGCTGCAAACCTCGCTCGGCTTCCACATCGCGTTCGGCGCCGCCGCCGTCGGCATGGGCATCGGGCTCGTGCAGTACTGGCTCGGGCGCAAGGGCCTGCCGGCGATCACCCACAGCGTGCCGAACCCGGTGAGCCGCTCGCGACTCTTCGCCTACGGCGCCGTCGTCGTCGCGGTGTTCGGCGTCGTCATTCTGCTCATCGCGATGCAGATCCTCGACCTCGACGAGCTGCCGGAGACGATCACGATCATCGCCTCGCTCGCGGCGGTCGCGCTGTTCGCGGTCATCCTGTCGAGCCCGAAGATCACGCCGACGGAGCGCTCCCGGGTGTGGGCGTTCGTGCCCCTGTTCCTCGTCAACGTCGGCTTCTGGTCGGTCTACCTGCTGTCGTTCACGCTCGCTGCGGTCTACGGCAACGACCGGACGAACCTCGACCTGTTCGGCTGGCAGATGCCGCCGGCCTGGGTGCAGTCGATCAACCCGATCTTCATCCTCATCCTGTCGTCGTTCTTCGCGGCGTTGTGGACGAAGCTCGGCCGGCGGCAGCCGAACACGCTCGTGAAGTGGGCGCTCGGCATCTTCTTCTGCGGGGTCGCGTACCTCCTCTTCCTGCCGTTCGTCGGCACTGGCGACCACGGGACGCCGCTGTGGGGCGTCGTCGTCATCATCTTCGTGTGGACGGTCGGTGAGCTGCTGTTCAGCCCGACGGGTCTGTCGCTCACGACGAAGCTCTCGCCGTCGGCGTTCACGAGCCAGATGTTCGCGCTGTACTTCCTGTCGATGGCGATCGGCGGTGCCGTGTCCGGGGTGCTCGCGCAGCTCTACAACGAGTCGGACGAGACGCCCTACTTCGCGACGCTCGGGATCGCGACGCTCGTGCTCGGCGTCATCATGGTCGTCATCACGCCACTGTCGCTGCGGCTCATGAAGGGCGTCCGCTGAGCGCCCGCTTCGCCCACCGCCTCGCGAACACGCTCGAGGCGAGCCACTCGCTGCTGACGATCGCGTTCTGCCTGATCATGATGATCGGGACGACGAGCGCGGTCCGCTACACCTTCATCGAGGCGGCGCCGGATCGCGTCGAGATCCTCCAGACCGCGATCTACCTCGCGATCGCGTGGGGGGTCATCGATGCGGGGCTCGGGCTCGTGGCGAGCATCTACGTGCAGGGGCGCGAGCGTCTCGCCGCCCGCCGCTCGGGGAGCACGCCGCCTGCGCTGCACCTGACTCGGGACGACTGGATGACGGCGCTCGCGTCGCTGTGCGCGACCCTGCTCGCGGCGCTGCCGGCGGCTGTGCCGTTCGTCGTCCCGGCGCCGGTCGCGATCCTGGTGTGGATCTCGAACGCGATCGCGATCGCCGCGCTCTACTGGCTCGGCTGGTTCTGGGCCCGGTGGACGGATTTCCCGCGCTGGTTCGCGGGTCTCGGGATGGCGTTCATCGGCCTCGTCGCGGTCTCCGTGACGGTGCTGCTCGGCGTCGCGTGACGGACTCGAAGCGGTGCGATAGATCACACTCCAAGTGCAGTATGCTGCACTCCCATGGAGCCGGACACCTCGCAGCTCGCCTCGCTCATCGGCACGCGCGTGCGGCAGCGCCGCCGTTCGCGCGGCTGGACGCTCGACCAGCTGTCGCAGAGCGCCGGCGTCAGCCGTCGCATGATCGTCAGCATCGAGCAGGGCGCGGTCAACCCGAGCCTCGGGACCCTCCTGCGGATCAGCGAGGCACTCGGCGTCGGACTGCCCGCCCTCGTCGAGCCATCCGCCGGGCAGGCCGCGCGCGTCACGCGGGCGGGAGACGGCGTGCCGCTGTGGACCGGCGAGGCGGGCGGGCGCGGTCTGCTCGTCGCGAGCGCCGATGACAACGGCGCGTTCGAGCTGTGGAACTGGACGCTCGGCCCCGGGGACACCCGCACGAGCGAGCCCCACACGAGCGGTACGAGGGAGCTCATCCAGGTGCACGAGGGGACGCTCGTGGTCGAGATCGACGGCGAGCCCGAGACGCTCGAAGCCGGCGACGCGATCGCGTTCTCGGGGGACGCCCCGCACTCCTACACGAACCGGTCCGCGGCGCCCGTCCGCTTCTCGCTCGCCGTCCGCGAGCCGATCGCCCCCGGGGCCCGTCCGAGCGGCCGACATGCCTGACCGGACCCCGACCCGCTTGGCGCGGCTCGGCGACGCGATCCCGCCGTGGACGCTGGCCGTCACGGCGATGCTGTCCGTCCAGCTCGGCTCCGCGCTCTCGGTCGGACTCATCGACGTCGTCGGGGCGGGCGGGACGGCCTGGCTGCGACTGACCGCGGGCGCCGTCATCTTCCTCGTCATCGCACGGCCACCGCTGCGCTCGATCCGCAGGCGCGATGTGCTCCCCCTCACGGGCCTCGGCGTCGCGACGGGACTCATGACGATCGCGTTCCTCGCGGCGATCGAGCGGATCCCGCTCGGCACCGCGGTCGCGATCGAGTTCCTCGGCCCGCTCACCGTCGCGGCCGTGCACAGCCGTCGGGCGATCGCGCTCCTCTGGCCCGCGCTCGCACTCGTCGGCGTCGTCCTGCTCACCGAGCCGTGGCAGGCGCACTTCGACCTCGTCGGGATCGGGTTCGCGGCCCTCGCCGGCGCCGGCTGGGGCGGCTACATCGTGCTCACGCAGCGGGTCGGCGACCGCTTCACGGGCATCCGCGCCCTGTCGATCACGATCCCGATCGCCGCACTCACCGCCGCGATCGTCGGCGTCCCCCAGGCCGTCGGCCACATCACGCTCGAGGTCGTCGGGATCGCGATCGGCCTCGCCCTGCTGCTGCCAGTGGTGCCGTTCGCGCTCGAGATGCTCGCGCTGCGCCGAATGAACCCGAATGCCTTCGGCACCCTGATGGCGGTCGAGCCGGCGATCGGCCTGCTCCTCGGGCTCGTCGTCCTCGCGCAGCTGCCGTCGATCCTGCAGGTCGCCGGGATCGCGCTCGTCGTCCTCGCGGGCGCCGCGGCCCAGCGCACCGCGCGTCGAACGCCGTCAGGGAAGCTCGAATAATCGGTGCGCAAGGTGGGACTTGAACCCACACGCCCTCTCGGGCACACGGACCTGAACCGTGCGCGTCTGCCATTTCGCCACTTGCGCGTGAACGATCGAGATTACCACCCCGCAGACCCCGAGCGCCCTCCGGTCCAGGCGCAGAGCCCTCGGCTACCCTTAGTCGCGGTCACCGGACGGACATGGGAGTGGCGTGGGACTTCTCGACAGCTTCGAACGCGGGCTTGAGCGCGCGGTCAACGGCGCGTTCGCGAAGACGTTCAAGTCCGGCGTGCAGCCCGTGGAGATCTCGGCGGCGCTGCGCCGCGAGCTCGACACGAAGGCGGCGATCGTCTCGCGCGACCGCATCCTCGTGCCCAACGAGTTCACGGTCCGCCTCTCGACCGTCGACCACGAGCGCATCACCGCGATCGGCGCGCCGCTCGTGAGTGAGCTCACCGAGCTCGTGCAGCGGCACGCCGTCGCGCAGCGCTACTCCTTCCCCGGCGGGATCGACATCCGCTTCATCGCCGACCCCGCGCTCTCGCAGGGCATGATCGACGTCCGTTCCGCGAGCATCGAGGGCGGCGTCGACTGGACGCCCGTGCTCGAGATCGCCGGCGTGCGGCACGAGCTGCGCATCGGCCGGACCGTCATCGGGCGCGGCAGCGACGCCGACATCACCGTCGACGACACGGGCATCTCCCGCAAGCACGTCGAGGTGATCTGGGACGGCAAGCGCGCGCAGGTGGGCGACCTCGGATCGACGAACGGCGCGCGCCTTGACGGCAAACCGGTCAAGAAGGCCCTGCTGGAGCCCGACTCCGTCATTGACATCGGCCGCACGCGCATCGTCTACCGGCTCCTCGCACGGTCGGCAGGTGGCGGCCGATGAGCGAACTCACCTACATGCTGCTGAAGTTCGGCTTCCTCGCGCTCATGTGGGTCTTCGTCTTCGCGGTCGTGTACGCGCTGCGCTCGGACCTCTTTGGCCAGCGCATCCGCAAGGTGGTGGCCCGCGCCCGCGAGGAGCAGGTGACCGGGCGCGTGGGCGCCCCCGCGGCGCGTGCCCCGCGCGCGGCCGGCGCCCCGGAGCGGCCGACGCTCCCCGCCCCGGCCCCGGGCGAGATGGCACGCCGGCTCGTCGTCACCGACGGTCCGAAGAGCGGGCTGGAGATCGAGCTGCCCGACGAGGAGCTCACGATCGGCCGCTCGAGCGACTCGGGCCTCGTCATCCGCGACGACTTCACGTCGAGCCGCCACGCGCGCCTGCTCAACTGGCCGAACGGCTGGGTCATCCAGGACCTCGACTCGACGAACGGCACCTTCCTCGCCGGCACGCGCGTCCACTCGCCGACCCCCGTGCCGCTGCGCACCCCCATCACGATCGGCACCTCGACCTTCGAGCTCCGGGACTGAGGCGTGACGACCACGCACGCGCACGCGGTCTCCGACGTCGGACTCGCCCGGTCCAACAATCAGGACTCGGGCTACTCCGGCCGCGGGCTGTACGTCGTCGCGGACGGCATGGGCGGGCACGCGGGCGGGGACGTCGCCTCGGCGATCGCGATCCGCGGGCTCGCGGCGCTCGATCGCGGCTACGACTCCGCGCCGGAGGCGGAGAACGCGATCCGCCGCGGCTTCGTGGAGGCGCAGGAGGCGATCGCCGACATGGTCGCCGAGCATCCGGAGCTCGCGGGAATGGGGACGACGGTCTCGGCGCTCGCGCTCGTCGGTGACCTCGCCGTCATCGCGCACATCGGGGACTCCCGCATCTACCGGCTGCGCGACGGCGCGCTCGAGCAGATGACGAGCGACCACACGTTCGTCCAGCGGCTCGTGGAGACCGGTCGCATCACGCCGGAGGAGGCGGCGCACCACCCGCGCCGCTCCGTGCTCATGCGGGTCCTCGGCGACATCGACCAGGTCCCGGAGGTCGACTCCGAGATCGTCGAGACGCGGCCCGGCGACCGGTGGATGCTCTGCTCCGACGGGCTCTCGAGCTACGTGAGCGAAGCCGACATCCGCCGCGCGCTGCAGTCGCGGCCGACCCCCGAGGCGGCGGCCGAGCAGTTGCTGCGCGACGCGCTCGGCGTCGGCGCACCCGACAACGTGACGATCATCGTCGTCGACATCGCGGCCGACGGCGCTGCGACGGCGCCCTCCGACGGGTCGCGCGCGCCGCAGACGGTCGGCTCGGCGGCGGGCCCCGTCGAGTTCCCGGCACCGCGCACCCGCAGCCACACGCGCCTCCCGGCGCTGCTGCGCCACCCGCTGCGCCCCGCGCCGATCGAGGACTCGCACTTCGAGCCGGAGACGGACGAGTACCTCGCCGCGCTCGTCACGGAGGATCGCCGGCGGCTGCGGCGTCGCCGCGCCGTCGCGATCACGCTCATCCTCGTCGCGATCGCGATCGTCGTGTCGGGCCTCTGGCTCGCCTACCAGTGGACCCAGTCGCGCTTCTTCGTCGGACCGCAGGACGGCTACGTCGCCGTGTTCCAGGGCGTGCAGCAGGACCTCGGGCCCATCTCGCTGCACCACCTCGCCTACAAGACGGACATCCGGCTCGACGCCCTCCCGACCTTCCGCCGCGAGGGCGTCGAGCGCACCATCAGCCTCGGGAGCCTCGCAGAGGCCGACGCGACCGTGAAGGAGCTGCGCAGTGCCGCGCGGGAGTAGTGGCGTGAGCTCGCTCACCGGCGCGATCGTGGTGAAGCTGCGCAAGCCCGCACGGCTGCGCAATCTCGAGGTGCCGCTGCTGCTCGGCGCGATCGCGCTGACCGTCGGTGCGATCGCACTCGTCGACGTGGGCACGGGTGCCGCGTTCGACGCGACGCTCGGCTGGGAGCTCGTCGCACTCGTCGTGCTGCTCATCGTCCTGCACGTCGTGCTGCGCGTCACCGCTCCCGACGCCGACCCGTTCGTCATGCCGATCGCCGTGACGCTCGGCGGCATCGGGATCGCCGAGATCCACCGGCTCGACATCGCGAACGGCCTGAGCGGCTGGGACGCGTACGCGAACCGGCAGGTGATGTGGACGGCGATCGCGCTCGCACTCGCGATCGTGACGCTGCTCGTGATCCGCAACCATCGCGTTCTGGCCCGCTATCGCTACCTCGCGATGCTGGTCGGCATCGTGCTGCTCGTCCTGCCGATGCTCCCCGGCATCGGCAAGGAGGTCAACGGCGCGCGCCTGTGGGTCGAGCTCGGGCCCATGTCGTTCCAGCCGGGCGAGTTCGCGAAGGTCGCGCTCGCGATCTTCTTCGCCGGCTACCTCGTCACCGCGCGCGAGTCGCTCTCGATGGTCGGCACCCGTTTCCTCGGCATGCGCCTGCCGCGCGCTCGCGACCTCGGACCGATCCTCGTCGTCTTCGCCGCCTCGATGGTCGTCCTCGTCGTCCAGCGCGACCTCGGCACCGCGCTCCTCTACTTCGGCCTCTTCCTCGGCATGCTCTACGTCGCGACGGGCCGGCTCAGCTGGATCGTCCTCGGCCTCGTGCTCTTCGTCGGCGGCGCGCTCATCGCGAGCCGGCTCCTCGGCTACGTCGGCAGCCGGTTCGCGTCCTGGCTCGACGCGTTCAACCCGGAGCACTTCGAGGCGATCGGCGGCAGCTATCAGCTCGTCGTCGGCATGTTCGGCCTGTCGGCGGGCGGCATGTTCGGCACGGGCCTCGGCCGCGGCCGGCCCGACATCACGCCGCTCGCCGAGAGCGACTTCATCATGGCGGCGCTCGGCGAGGAGCTCGGCCTCGTGGGGCTCTTCGCGATCCTCGCGCTGCTGCTGATGTTCGTCGGTCGCGCGTTCCGGATCGGCTTCTCCGGGACGGACGACTTCGGCCGCCTGCTCGCCGTCGGCCTCGGCTTCGCGTTCGCGCTCCAGGTCTTCGTCGTCGTCGGGGGCGTGACCCGGATCATCCCGCTGACAGGACTGACGACCCCGTTCCTCGCCGCGGGCGGCTCGTCGCTCGTCGCGAACTGGATCATCGTCGCCCTGCTGCTGCGCCTCTCCGACGGCATCCGCTCGGGGCCCCGCTTCGTCATCGAGTCCGAGACCGGCGACCAGCCGAGGCTGGTGGTGGGCGCATGAGCACCGGTGCTGGGATCACGAAGAACCTGCGTCGCGTCAGCATCGTCGTCATCGCGATGTTCGCCGCGCTGTTCATCTCGACCTCGATCATCCAGGTCGGGGTCGCCGACGAGTTGCGCGCCGACGACCGCAACCGGCGTACGACGCTCGCGAGTCAGAACGTCAACCGCGGCCCGATCCTCGTCCAGGGCGAGCCGATCGCCCAGTCGGTCGCGACCGACGGCGAGATCCGCTACCAGCGCGTCTACGCGAACGGGCCGCTCTACGCACCGATCACCGGCCGATACACGCTCGACGGGCTCAACACCGGTCTCGAGGCCGCCTTCGACGACTACCTCACGGCGTCGACCGGCGGGCAGTTCTTCGACCTGGCGAACGCGGTGCTCACCGGTCGCGAGCCGCAGGGTGCCGCGGTCGAGACGACGATCGACGCCTACCTGCAGCAGGTGGCCTGGGACGCACTCGGGGACTTCACGGGCGCGGTCGTCGCGATGGAGCCGGCGACGGGCCGCATCCTCGCGATGGTGTCGAAGCCGACCTACGACCCGAACCTCCTCGCCGCGCACGATCCCGACGCGGTCGAGGCGACCTACGACCTGCTCACTCAGGACCCGGGCGAGCCGCTCATCAACCGCGCGATGAACGGCGACCTCGACCCGCCGGGCTCGACGTTCAAGCTGGTGACCGCGGCCGCCGCGCTCGACAGCGGGCGCTTCACGCCCGACTCCACCTTCCCGAACCCGGGGCAGCTGCAGCTGCCGCAGTCCAGCGCCGTCATCTACAACGCCTCGGGCGGGTCCTGCGGCGGGGGCGACACCGTGACCCTGACCGACGCGATCCGGCTCTCGTGCAACATCCCGATCGCGGAGCTCGCCGACCAGCTCGGCTACCAGCCGATCAAGTCGATGGCCGGCGCTCTCGGCTTCTGCCACGGCTACGACGTCGCGCGCGTCCAGCCGGTCATCGAGTACGGCTGCACCGCGTTCGACGACCTCGACCTCAGCCCCATGTATTCGACGCCGAGCTGGTACCCGCCCGCGCCCGACGAGCCGCAGACGATGCTGTCGTCGTTCGGCCAGTCGAGCGTGCGGGCCTCGCCGCTGCAGATGGCGATGGTCGCGGCGGCGATCGGCAATCAGGGCGTGCTCATGGCGCCGACCCTCGTCGACTCGGTCATTTCCCCCGACCAGACCCCGCTCGTCACGGTTGAGCCACAGACGCTCGGCCAGCCCATGACGACCGCGACGGCGCGCGCCGTGACTGCCATGATGGTGGCGAGCGTCGACAGCGGTGCCGCTGAGAACGCCGCGATCGAGGGCGTCAGCGTGGCGGGGAAGACGGGGACGGCCGAGAACGGGGCGGGTCAGCCCTACACGCTGTGGTTCACCGGGTTCGCGCCCGCCGAGAACCCGCAGATCGTGGTGGCGGTCGTTGTGCAGAACGGCGGGGGACTCCCGCAGGAGGAGCAGCTGTCGAGCACCTTGTCGGCTCCCATCGGCAAGGCTGTACTCGAGGCGGCGATCAGGAGGTGACCGCGGAATGAGACCCCAGAGCGGGATGACGTTCGGTGGCCGGTACCAGCTGGGTAACCGGATCGCCATCGGCGGCATGGGCGAGGTCTGGCAGGCGACCGATCTCGTCATCGAGCGCACGGTCGCGATCAAGATCCTCAAGGACGAGTACCTCGGGGACCCCGGCTTCCTCGAGCGCTTCCGCGCGGAGGCCCGGCACGCCGCGCTCGTCAACCACGAGGGCATCGCCAACGTCTACGACTACGGCGAGGAGGACGGCAGCGCCTTCCTCGTCATGGAGCTCGTGCCCGGCGAGGCGCTCTCCGCCCTGATAGAACGCGAGCGCTCGCTGCCCGTGGACAAGGTCCTGGACATCGTCGCGCAGACCGCGGCGGCGCTGCACGCCGCGCACACCGCGGGCCTCGTCCACCGCGACATCAAGCCCGGCAACCTGCTCATCACCCCCGACGGCCACGTCAAGATCACCGACTTCGGCATCGCCCGGATCGCCGACCAGGTGCCGCTGACGGCGACCGGTCAGGTCATGGGCACGGTCCAGTACCTCTCGCCAGAGCAGGCGAGCGGCAAGGCCGCATCGCCGTCGACCGACATCTACTCGCTCGGGATCGTCGCCTACGAGGCGCTCGCCGGCAAGCGGCCCTTCACGGGCGAGTCGCAGGTCGCGATCGCGATGGCGCAGATCAACGACGCGCCGCCGGAGCTGCCGCCGGCGATCCCGGAGCCGGTGCGCAACCTCGTGCTCTCGTGCATCGCGAAGAACCCGAAGAACCGCCCGGCGACCGCGCAGCACCTCGCGCGCGCGGCGCAGATGCTGCGTCGCGGCGACATCGCCGGCGCGGCGGCCGCCGTCCCCGGCATCCTCACGCCGTCGGTCATGGCCGCCGTCGGGACCGTGCCGCCCGCGACGGCCGCCGCGACCGAGGTGCTGTCGGCGGCGGACGGCCGCGGTCCGCGCACCCGTCCGAACCCGATCGTCGCCGCGCCCGTGAGGAAGCGCTCGAACGCCTGGCTGTGGACGCTCATCGGGGTCGTCGGGGTGCTCCTCATCGCGCTCGTCATCGTGCTCGTCTCGGCGCTGTCGAACGGTTCGGGCCCTTCGCCCACGACGCCGCCGACCGGGCCGACCGTCGCGCCGCCGGATCCGACCCCGTCGGCCGACACCAGGGTCGAGCTCGTGCGCGACTCGATCATGGGCAAGTCGCGTGACGAGGTCGCCGCCATCCTGCAGAGCCTGCAGCTGGCGTTCGACCCGCAGGACGGCACCGCCGCGACCGACCCCGCGAGCTCGGGCCTGTCGTACGACGCGACACCGACGGGGTTCATCGACAAGGGCACGAAGGTGACGGTGCGCTTCTACACGGCATACGTGCCGACGCCGCCCGTCATGACGCAGCCCGCGACGCCGACCGGGAACCCGGCGCCCCCCTACACGCCGACGGTGCCCGCCGATCGGATCGTCCGCGTGAGCTGGCCGGCCTACGCCGCCTGCAACGCCGACTACCCGCTCACCGGCTACACGGTGACGGAGAGCCGGACGGGCGTCGAACCGATCGTGACGCCGCTGCCGCCCGAGACCACGTGGGTCGACGCGGTGCTCGGCGACGACCCCGGCGACCAGACGACGGTGACCTACACGCCGCACTGCGGCGACTTCACGGCGACGAGCTCCCCGCTCGTCCTCGTCGTCAATCCGTGAGCTCCCCGGAGCCCCGCGCGGCTCATCCCGCTAGACTCTCGTGAGCTTTCCGCAGCTGCACCGATTACCGCACCACTAGGAGTCTCCGCTGTCTGACGACGCCTCGCAGACCGTGACCACGCTCGCCGGCCGCTATCAGGTCGGCGAGGCGATCGGTCACGGCGGGATGGCGGACGTGCACCTCGGGACCGACACGCGTCTCGGCCGCCAGGTCGCGATCAAGCTGCTGCACCCCGACCTCGCCGACGACCCGGCGTTCCGCGCCCGATTCCGTCGCGAAGCGCACGACGCCGCGAAGATGGCGCACCCGACCGTCGTGCGCGTCTTCGACGCCGGCGAGGAGGCGGTGACCGACGCCGACGGCACCGAGCGCTTCGTCCCCTTCATCGTCATGGAGTACGTCGACGGTCGGCTGCTGCGCGACATCATCGCCGACGGGCCCGTCCCGCAGGAGCAGGCGGCGAAGATCGTCGAGCAGGTGCTCATCGCGCTCGAGTACTCGCACCGCGCCGGCGTCATCCACCGCGACATCAAGCCGGGCAACATCATGGTGACGCGCTCGGGTCAGGTGAAGGTCATGGACTTCGGCATCGCGCGCGCCGTGTCCGAGTCCTCCTCGACGCTCGCCGAGACGAGCACGATCGTCGGGACGGCCCAGTACTTCTCCCCCGAGCAGGCGAGGGGCGACGCCGTTGACGCGCGCACCGACCTCTACTCGACCGGCATCGTGCTCTTCGAGCTGCTCACCGGTCGGCCGCCGTTCGAAGGCGAGAACCCGGTCGCGGTCGCCTACCAGCACCTCAACGCCGAGCCCCCCATGCCGACGCGCCTGAACCCGGGCATCGCGCCGGCCTTCGACCTCGTCGTCGGCAAGGCCCTCGCGAAGGAGCCGGCACGCCGGTACCAGACGGCCGCCGAGTTCCGCACCGACCTCGAGACCGCGGCGGGCGGCCAGCTCCCCGTTGCGCGCCAGGTCAAACCCGACGACTTCAACGCGGCCCTGTTCGGCTCGAACGCGGCGGCGCAGGCGGCGCAGACCGCCCGCCAGCTCTCGGCGGACGGCGACAACCGGGGCACCCGCACCCAGACCGGCCCGCCGGTCGTGTGGCTGTGGGCGGGCATCGTCGTCCTCGTCGCGATCGTGGCCGCCGTCGTGTTCTGGATCTTCACCCTCCAGCCGGCGAAGCTCGCCGACTCGCTCACCGTCGAGATCCCGAACGTCTACGGCATGACCTACGAGGCGGGCTCGGGCTCGCTCGAGGATCTCGGGCTCGCCGTCGAGCGCGCCGACGAGACGAATGAGACGGTCGCGGCTGGCACGATCATCGGCACGGCGCCGGAGCCCGGCACCCGCGTCGACCGCGGATTCGTCGTCAGCGTCACCGTCTCCAGCGGCCCCCGCAAGATCGACATCCCCGATGTCGCGAACCTCCCGCAGGACCAGGCGGCGACCCTGCTCACCGACGCGGGGCTCGTCGTCGGGACGGTCTACTCCGTCAACTCGGGCACGGTGCCCGCGGGTCTCGTCATCGAGTCGAGCCCGAAGAGCCCCATCCAGGTCGCGCGTGGCACCGCGATCGACCTCCAGGTCTCCAACGGGCTCGTGACCGTCCCCGATGTGCGCGGCATGCCGACGAGCCAGGCGGACCAGCTGCTCAAGTCGCTGCTCGGCACGGGCAACGTCACGCCGAACATCGTCGTGTGTACCGATGGCAAGGGGACGGTGCAGTCGCAGTCGCTCTCACCCGGCGACTACCCGCAGGGCACGCAGATCACGATCACGATCTGCGCCTAGCCCCACTCCGTCGCTGCGCAGCCGGTCTCCGCGGGTCGTCGCGCTCCGTCGCTGCGCAACCGGTCTCCGCGGGTCGCCCCACTCCGTCGCTGCGCAGCCGGTCTCCGCGGGTCGAGTAGCGCGCAGCGCGTATCGAGACCTCGAGACCCCCTACGCCCGAAGCAGCGGCGACAGCGTCGTCGCGCGCTCGGCCGCACCGGCCAGGCCCGCGCCCTCGAGCCAGTTGCCGAGCATGCGGTAACCGCCCTCGGTGAGCACCGACTCCGGGTGGAACTGGACGCCGTGAATCGGACGCGTCGTGTGGCGCAGGCCCATGATGACGCCGCCCTCCGTCCGGGCGGTGACGACGAGCTCCTCGGGCACGGTCCCGTCGACGACGGCGAGCGAGTGGTAGCGCGTCGCCGTGAACGGCTCGGGGACGCCGTCGAAGAGCTCGCTGCCGTCGTGCGTCACGCGCGAGGTCTTGCCGTGCATGAGCTCGTCGGCGTGGGTCACGGTCGCGCCGAGCGCCTCGGCGATCGCCTGGTGGCCGAGGCACACGCCGAGCAGCGGCTGGCCCGACGCGATCGCGGCGTGCACGAGCGCGATGCTCACGCCGGCATCGGCGGGCGTGCCCGGGCCCGGCGAGAGCAGCACGGCGTCGTACTCCGCGGCGCGCGCGGCGGCCTGCGCTTCAGCGAACGCGTCGTTGCGGACGACCTCGGTCGTGGCGCCGAGCTCGAGCAGGTAGCCGTTGAGCGTGTAGACGAAGCTGTCGTAGTTGTCGACGACGAGTACGCGAGTCATCGGGATCCTCCTGCGGCTGTCGGGTCGACCACGGTCGAGTCCTCCATCAAGAACGTGTGCTCGACCCAGGGGAAGATCCACAGGACGCAGGCCGTGAGGATCGCCCCGACGAGCAGGACGAGGATGAGCACCCGGACCCAGGCGGGGCCGGGGAGGATCCTCCACAGGGCACCGTACATCAGGCGGCCCCGTACAGGTGGGCGATCTCGGCGGGCGGGCCCTGCGCGCGCGGGGTCCAGTCGGTCAGCACGCCGTAGGCGATGTACCGCTCCGCGACCGAGTGGACCGGGTTGCAGGAGGTGAGGGTGATGATCCGGTCGGTCGCGGCGGCGCCCGGCATCTGGGGCACGGCGGCGAGCACCTCGACGCCGGACGGCGGCACGTACTCGTGCGAGCGGAAGGCGTAGCGGTACCAGCCGTCGGGGGTCTCGACGTAGATGGAGTCGCCGACATCGAGCTGGTTGATGTTGATGAGGGGGTCGCCGTAGCTCGTGCGGTGGCCGGCGACGGCGAAGTTGCCGACGGCGCCCGGCATCGCGGTGCCGGGGTAGTGGCCGATCCCGTAGACGTTGAGCACGTCGTAGATGCCGATGCCTTCGGCGATCGGCCGGGTCCAGTCGTGCCCGAAGCGCGGCACGATGAGGGTCGCGAACTGCTCGGCGTTGCCGGGCGCACCCCCGTAGACGGGCACGTCGGCGGCGAGCACGGGCTGGCCCGCCTTCGGCACCTCGCCCGTGATCGGCGCGGCCGTATACTCGGCGGCCCAGGTGCGGCTGAGGTCCTGGGCGAGCTGCGTCTGCTCGTTCATGGAGATCGCGTTGTTGAGGTAGAGCTGCCAGCCGAGGTAGAGGAAGACGAACGCGCCGGCGGTCAAGAGGAGCTCGCCGAGGACGCCGACCGCGCCGAGCACGATGCGACCGCCGCTGCGCCGCGGCCGGCGGCCGCCGGGTCCTGCGGATTCGACCCCCGACCCGCGCCGGCGGTACGCCGGGGCTGGGTGCTCGGTGTCCATCGCGCGATTCTATTGACGCAAGCTGGTGCTCGGGTGGGTCACGGTAGACTGCCGCGCATGGTTCGCAGCAGGTCGGACGACTCCCCGAAGGCGAAGTCCGCGAAGGCGGTCGCGAAGGCCGAGAGCGCCGCGCGCGCGCAGGCGAGCGGCGAGCGCGCGCCGAACCCCGTGTGGTTCAAGCCCGTGATGTTCGGCTTCATGCTGCTCGGGCTTGCGTGGCTGCTCGTCTATTACATCAGCGACTCGACGCTGCCGATCCGCGAGCTGGGGAACGCGAACATCGCGATCGGCATCGGCATCATGCTCGTCGGCTTCCTGATGACGACCCGCTGGCGCTAAGCGCCCGCTAGGCGAGCGCGAAGCGGAGGAACGTCGCCCCGAGCAGCACCGCGACGACGAGTGCGAGCAGTCCGTACTGGAGTGCGCGCCGACTGCGGTGACGCGTCGCGAGGAAGACGAGCGCGATGGCGCCGCCCGTTACGAGCCCGCCGACGTGCGCCTGCCAGGCCACGTTGAATCCGGGCAGGAACCCGATCACGAGGTTGATTCCGATGATGACGATGAGCATCGTCGGGTTGCCGCCGAGCCCGCGCTGCAGCACGACGAGGGCGGCGAAGCAGCCGAACACGGCGCCCGATGCGCCGACGACGGCGGAGCCGGGGGCGAGCCAGAGCACGGCGACGGCGCCGCCGAACGCGGCGACGACGTAGAGCAGCAGGAATCGCCAGCGTCCGAGGCTCAGCTCCAGGAGGGGGCCGACGATGATGAGCGAGTACATGTTGAGCACGATGTGGAGCACGCCGCCGTGCACGAGCGCGTACGTCAGCATCGTCCAGGGCAGCACGGGGCTGAACGGCGCGTAGTACTGGAGGTAGGCGGTGACGTAGTCGGCCCCGCTCCACTGGCCGATGAGCTGGGCGAGGAAGACGATGACGGTGAGGCCGACGATCGACCACGTCACGACGGGGGTGCGGTCGCCGGGGCGGAACACCCGTCCGAGCCGGCTGCCGCGCCGCACGCGCGGGTGCGACGCGCGCCCCTCCCGCACGCATTCCGGGCACTGGACGCCGACGGCCGCCGCCGTCTGGCATTCGGGGCAGATCGTGCGACCGCAGCGCTGGCAGAGCACCCAGCTCTGACGACCGGGGTGCCGGTAGCAGGTGTCGGAGGAGCGCTCCGGCGCGTCGGTCACGCGGGTCTAGAGCTCGGTGACGTCGACACCGGTGATGACGACGTCGTCGACCGGACGGTCGCCGGCGCTGGTCCGCACGCCTTCGATCGCGTCGACGACCACCTTGGAGGCGTCGTCGGCGACCTCGCCGAAGATCGTGTGGTTGCCGTTGAGCCAGGGGGTGGGGACGGTCGTGATGAAGAACTGCGAGCCGTTGGTGCCCTCGACCTGGCCGGTGATCCGGTTCATCTGCTTGCCGGCGTTGGCCATGGCGAGGAGGTAGGGACGGTCGAACTGGAGCTCCGGGTGGATCTCGTCGTCGAAGTTGTAGCCGGGGCCGCCGATGCCCTGGCCGAGGGGGTCTCCGGCCTGCAGCATGAACTGGGGGATGATCCGGTGGAAGATGACGCCGTCGTAGAGCGGGACGCCGACCTGCTTCTCCCCGGACGCGGGGTGCGTCCACTCCTTGGCGCCGGTCGCGAGGCCCGTGAAGTTGGCGACGGTCTTGGGCGCGTGGGTCGCCCAGAGGTTGAGGGTGATGTCCCCGTGGTTGGTGTGCAGGACGGCGACGGCGGTGGGCTGCGGCATGGTGACATTCAATCACGCGTGTCAGAATGACCCTCATGTCCAAGTCCCAGCAGCAGGCCGACCTCGAGATCCTCAAGGCCCATGCGGAGGCGCTGTGGGAACGCCAGCAGGAGGTCTTCGCCGCGGCCGGCAAGGTCGCCAATGAGGCGCGTCTGCAGGGCATGACGGCGGCCCGCTCCGCGTACGACCGGGTCCTGCCGATCGCGTCGAGCACGATCGCGACGGCGGCGGCGATCGGGGACCAGGGCGTGCGCCAGATCCTGGCGCGGCTGCAGCGCGCGCGTCGCGCGACGGCGCCGGTCGTGGTCGCGGCGCCGGCGGCTCGCGGGCTCGGCGTCGGCGGCTGGATCGGCATCACGATCGGCGTCATCGCCGCCGGTGCGGTCGCCTATGCCGTGTGGCAGACGCTGCGGGCCGACGACGACCTGTGGATCGAGGACGTCGAGGACGCCGGCGGTGCCGAGGACGTGGAGCGCGTTGCGGATGTCGAGGACGAGCAGAACGCGATCGACTCCGCCGAGTAGTGCCCTCCGGCTTCCATGGTCATGCGGCGTGGAGGCGGGGCACGTATCCTCCCGGCATGAGCGAGGACCGCTTCCGGTGGCGCCGCCAGGGCGGCGGCTTCATGGGTGCCGCATTCGACGAGGTGTTCCACCCGGACGCGAAGGAGGCGCGCCTCATCTGGGAGGCGCAGACGGAGCTCCCTGCGCCCGCGCCGTCGCCGGGGGATCCGCCCTTCGATCCCGAGTCGGGGCGGATCACGCTCATGCTCCCGCGGCACGAGTAGACATCATTAATACCCCGTTGAATCTTGCTGTAGGTTATTACTACCTTGGCTAGATAAAACGGGGGTGCTCATGGACGAGGTGATCCTGCTCTCGCCGACCGGCGAAGAGATCGGCACCGCGCCGAAGTCCGCGATCCATACCGCCGACACCCCCTTCCACCTGGCGTTCTCCTGCTATCTCTTCGGCGACGCGGGGCGGATGCTCATGACGCGGCGCTCGCTCAGCAAGCGCACCTGGCCGGGCGTGTGGACCAACTCCTTCTGCGGCCACCCCCGCCCGGGCGAGACCGTCGTCGACGCCGTGCGCCGGCACGCGCTCGTCGAGCTCGGCGCCGAGATCACCGATCTGAGCCTCGAGCTGCCGCTCTTCCGCTACCGGGCGACCGACGCCTCCGGCGTCGTCGAGCACGAACTGTGCCCCGTCTACCGGGCGCGACTCGACTCGGCGCTCCAGCCCGCGCCCGCCGAGGTCATGGACCACACCTGGGTGGACCCGGCCGAGGTCGCCGCCGCAGCGCGGCTAACCCCATGGGCGTTCAGCCCGTGGTTCGTGCTGCAGGTCGACCTGCTCGACCTCTTCCGCGCGGAAGCCGCCGCGTGAGCCCGGCGCGGGCGGCACTCCTCGCAGAGGTCGAGGGCCGCATCGACCGATTCTTCGCCGAGTCGACCGAGCGCTCCGCCACGCACTCACCCCAGTACCAGGATCTCTGGCGGGAGCTGCACGCCGCGGCGACGGGCGGCAAGCGCCTGCGCCCGCGGCTCGTCGTCTCCGCGGCGCCGCTGCTCGGCGACGCCGACACCGACGCGGTCGTCGCGATCGCCACCGCCGTCGAGCTGCTCCACACCGCGCTCCTCCTGCACGACGACGTCATCGACGGCGACGTCGAGCGGCGGGGGACGCAGAACCTCGTCGGGTCCTTCGCCGACGACGCGCGGCGCGTCGGACTCGGCGACGCCGCCGCGCGGCGATGGGGCGAGACCGCGGCGATCCTCGCCGGCGACCTGCTGCTGACCGCGGCCGTGCGGATGACCGCGACCGTGGACCTCGACCAGGAGCGCCGGCGGCGCCTCATCGACCTCGTCGACGAGAGCATCTACCGGGCGGCCGCCGGCGAGCTCGCCGACGTCGCCTACGCCTCCGGCCTGGCGATCCCGAGCGAGGCTCAGATCCGCGCCATGATGGCGGACAAGACGGCGCACTACTCCCTCGAGCTGCCGTTGCGCGCCGCGGCGATCCTCGCCGGCGCCCCCGACGCGCTCGGCGACCAACTCGGCGAGATCGGCCGATCCCTCGGTATCGTCTTCCAGATGCGCGACGACCTGCTCGGCGTCTTCGGCTCCAGCGACGAGACCGGCAAGAGCAACTCGAGCGACCTGCGCGAGGGCAAGCAGACGATCCTCGTCGCGCTCGCCCGGGACACGCGGGAGTGGTCGCAGTCCGCCGAGCTGTTCGGGTCGGACGACCTCGACGAGGCGGACGCGCAGCGGCTCCGGGACGCGCTCGAGCGATCGGGCGCGCGGGAGCGATTCGAGGCGGCGATCCGCGACGAGCGCGACCATGTCGGACGTCTCATCGAGAGCGCCGACCTGCCGAGCGAGCTCGCGGAGCTCCTCGAGGCGGAGGCGGGCCTCGCGGCGGAGCGCCGGGCATGACCGACGAGCAGGGACTCGAGCTCTACTCGTCGACCGCGGCCGCCGCCGCCGCCCCGGTCATCCGCCGCTACTCCAACTCGTTCCGGCTCGCGACCTCGCTCTTCCCAAGGCGATCGCGCGCCGCAATCCGCGCGATCTACGCGCTCGTGCGCGTCGCCGACGAGATCGTCGACGGGACCGCCGCCGAGGCGGGCCTCGGCCCCGAAGCACAGCGGACTCGGCTCGACGAGCTCGAAGCGGAGACGCATCGGGCGATCGAGACGGGCTTCAGCGCGAACCTCGTCGTGCACGCCTTCGCCGTCGTCGCGAGACGCGCGGGGATCCCGCGCGAGCCCGTCGTCGCGTTCTTCGCCTCGATGCGTCGCGACCTCGGCGCCGTCGACTTCGACGAGACCGAGTACCGCGCCTACATCCACGGCTCCGCCGAAGCGGTCGGCATCATGTGCCTCTACGTCTTCCTCATCGACCACCCCGCCGACGATGAGACCCGGCGCGGGCTCGAGGAGGGCGCGGTCCGCCTCGGCGCCGCCTTCCAGAAGGTCAACTTCCTGCGCGACCTCGGGCACGACTCGGACGCGCTCGGCCGCGCCTACTTCCCCGGCATCGCGCCCGGGCGGATCGACGAGGCTGCCAAGTCCGCGATCGTCGCCGAGATCCGCGGCGACCTCGACGCCGCGCGGCGCGCGACCGCGGCGCTTCCCCGCGACTGCCGCCGCGCGGTGCGGGTCGCGACCGACATCTTCGGGTCGTTGCTGTCGCGCCTCGAACGCACGCCCGCCGAGCGGCTCGCGCACGAGCGCGTGTCCGTGCCCGCCGCCGCCAAGGCGCTCATCGCACTGCGCTGGACCGTCTGGCCCTGGAGCGGGGCATGAGCGCGATCGACGCGATCGTCATCGGCGGCGGGGTGTCGGGCCTCGCGAGCGCCGCGCTCCTCGCGGCGGAAGGGCATCGGGTGACGCTGCTGGAGGCGCGCCGCGAGCTCGGGGGCCGGGCGGGCTCCTGGTCCGCCGACGGGTTCCGCTTCGACACGGGGCCGTCCTGGTACCTCATGCCCGAGGTCTTCGACCACTTCTACCGCATGCTCGGCACGTCGACCGACGAGCAGCTGCGCCTGCACCGACTCGACCCCGGCTATCGGACCTACTTCGAGGGCGACCCCGTGCCGTTCGACCTGCCCGCGGGGCGCGATGCCGCGCGGGCGGCGATGGCCTCCCTCGATCCTGCGGCCGGGGCGCAGCTCGACCGCTACTTCGACTCCGCCGAATCGACGTACGAGCTGGCACTGCGCCGCTTCCTCTACAGCTCGTTCGACTCGATGCGGCCGTTCCTCGATCGCGAGGTCCTCGCGGGCCTCCCACGCCTCGGCCGCCTCATGGGCCGGTCGCTCGACGCGGAGATCCGCACCCGCACCCGAGACCCGCGCCTGCGCCGGCTCCTCGGATACCCCGCGGTCTTCCTCGGCGGTTCGCCGCTGCGGGTGCCGAGCATGTACCACCTCATGAGCCACCTCGACGTCAACGACGGCGTCCTGTATCCCGAGGGCGGCTTCGCGCGCGTGATCGAGAGCATCGCGCAGCTCGCGACGACGTTAGGTGCGCGGCTCGTGACCGACGCGACGGCGACCGAGATCCTGGTCGAACGCGGTCGGGCCCGCGGCGTGCGCTACCGCGACTCGGCGGGCCGCGAGTCCCGCATCGAGGGCGAGCTCGTCGTCGCGACCGCCGACCTGCACCACGTCGACACGCAGCTGCTCCCGCCCGAGCACCGCGACCGCGGTCCGAGCTGGTGGGCACGGCGCGACCCCGGCCCCGGCGCGGTGCTCGCAATGCTCGGGGTCCGCGGGCGACTGCCGGAGCTCGCGCACCACACCCTGCTCTTCGCCGACGACTGGGAGGGCGCCTTCGACGCGGTCGCCGCGCCCGGACGCGGCCTGCCGACGAATCCCTCGCTCTACATCGGCATGCCGAGCGCGACCGATCCCGGTGTCGCGCCGCCCGGCGACGAGAACCTCTTCGTGCTCGTCCCCGTCGCCGCCGATCCCGCGATCGGGCGCGGCGGTGTCGATGGGGCGGGCGATCCGGCGGTCGAGGCATTCGTCGACCGCGTCATCGACCAGATCGCCGACTGGACGGGCGCGAGCGAGCTCGCGCAACGGGTCGCGGTGCGTCGCACGCTCGCACCCGGCGACTTCGCCGCCGACCTCGGCGCCTGGTCGGGCAGCGCCCTCGGGCCCGCCCACAATCTGCGGCAGAGCGCCTTCTTCCGCGCCCGCAACGCGTCGAAGCGGGTCGCGGGGCTCCTCTACGCCGGATCGAGCACGGTCCCCGGCATCGGCGTGCCCATGTGCCTCATCAGCGCCGAGCTCGTCGTCAAGCGCCTGCGCGGGGACCGGAGCGCCTCGCCGCTGCCGGAGCCCGCGGCGGTCCTGACGTGACTCCCGTGTATCTCCTCGTGCTCCTGGTCCTCATCGGGTGCATGATCCTCCTCGACCGGCGCTGGCGGCTGGCGTTCTGGCGGGACGCCCGGCGCGCCGCGATCTCGATCGCGGTCGTCACCGCGGTGCTCCTCGTCGTCGACGTGATCGGGATCACGCTCGGCGTCTTCCACCGCTCGACGACGTGGGCGATGACCGGCATCCTGCTCGGACCGGAGTTGCCCCTCGAGGAGCTCTTCTTCCTCGCGTTCCTCGCCTACCTCACCCTCAACCTGCTCGCGGCCGGGCAGCTGCTGCGGCGCCGGGGCGAACGATGACGTACGTGCTCCTCGTCGGCGGACTGCTGCTCGTCGCGGTCGTCGTGCGGGTCATCGGCGACGTGGTCGCGCGCCGTCGCGGCCGGCGGATCCCCGTGCTCCCGACGCTGCTCGCGGCCGTCGTGCTCCTCGTCCTCACCGCCGTGTTCGACACGGCGATGATCGCGGCGGGACTCTTCGAGTACGCCCCCGCGCACATCTCCGGCGTGCGAATCGGCCTCGCGCCGATCGAGGACTTCGCCTACCCCATCGCCGTCGCGATCATGCTCCCGGCCGTGTGGGAGCTCACCGCCAGGAGGGCCCGCGATGGCGCGTAGGCCGCTCGCGACCCGGCTGCTCATCAGCTCGCGGCCGCTCAGCTGGATCAACACGGCGTACCCGTTCGCCGCCGCCTACCTGCTCGCCGGCGGCGGGATCGACGCGGCCCTCGTCGTCGGCACGATCTTCTTCCTCATCCCCTACAACCTCGCCATGTACGGAATCAACGACGTCTTCGACCACGCCTCGGACGCGGTCAACCCGCGCAAGGGCGGTGCGGAGGGCGCGCTGCTGGAGCCCGCGGTGCATCGCGCCGTGCTCATCTGGGCCGTCGGTGTCTGCGTCCCGTTCGTCGTCGCGCTCGTCGTCCTCGGCTCGCCCGCCTCCTGGGCGGTCCTCGCCGTCAGCCTCTTCGCCGTCGCCGCCTACTCCGTGCCGGGCCTGCGGTTCAAAGAGATCCCCATCCTCGACTCCATCACGTCGAGCACGCACTTCGTCAGCCCCGCGGTCTACGGGCTCGTCCTCGCCGGTGCCGTCTGGGACTGGCGCGTCATGATCGTGCTCATCTCGTTCTTCCTCTGGGGCATGGCGAGCCACGCCTTCGGCGCCGTGCAGGACGTCGTCCCCGACCGCGAGGGCGGCATCCGCTCGATCGCGACCGTGCTCGGCGCGGCCTGGACCGTCCGAATCGCGATCGGCGCCTGGGCGATCGCCGGCGCGCTCCTGCTCCTGCTGCCCTTCCCCGGCAGGCTCGCCGCGATCCTCGCGGTGCCGTACATCCTGCTCGCCTGGCCCTACCGCTCCGTCGCCGACGCCGAGTCGGGGGCCGCGAACCGGTCGTGGCGCCGCTTCCTCGTCGTCAACTACCTCGTCGGCTTCGCCGTGACCCTGCTGCTCATCGCGATCGCGATGCGACTCGGGTCCTGACGGGAGCGTCATGCGCATCTGGTCGATGCATCCGCGACAGCTCGATCGCGTCGCGCTCGTCGCGTGCTGGCGCGAGTCCCTGCTCGCGCAGGCCGTGCTCGCGGGGCGCACCAGGGGTTACAAGCATCACCCCCAGCTCGACCGGTTCCGCGCGGAGGACGAGCCGGGCGAGCGGATCGGCGCCTACCTCGTCGGGCTCGCCGACGAAGCGGACCGCCGCGGCTACCGCTTCGACCGCAGCCGGATCGACCGACCCTCGCCGCCGCTGCCCGTCATGCCGCTGACGCAGGTCGAGCTCGACGCCGAGTGGCACCACCTGCTCGGCAAGCTCGAGGGCCGCAGCCCCGACGACTGGGAGCGCTGGCGCATCGCCGCACCCGAGCCGCACCCGCTCTTCCGGCTCGAAGCGCCGCATCGCGCCGACTGAGCGCGCCACGGAAAAGGGTGGCCTGGCGCCCTCCGCACGCGAGCCGCCCGCGCGTACGGTGGCGATACGCGCGCGGAGGAGGGGCATCGGTCGTGACCGAGAACGCGACGAACCGCGAGGAGGGCGGCGGCCGGTTCCGGGCGGCGGCCGTCGAGCGGATCGCCGCACCGGAGCAGCTCGACCGGATGATCCGGCTCGTCCCGCCGAGGCGTTGGCTCGCCCTCGCCGGCATCATCGCGCTGCTCGTCGCGACGATCCTCTGGGCCGTCGTCGCGACGATCCCCACCACGCTCGCGGGCATCGGCTACCTGCTGCCCGAAGGCGGCCTGCGTAAGGTGCAGGCGCCCGTCTCAGGGACCGTCGCGAGCTTCGACGTCGCCGTCGGCTCGCACGTCATCGCGGAGCAGGTGATCGGCACGACGACCGACGAGTCGGGGCAGCTCGCCCCGCTCCTCGCTCCCGAGACCGGCGAGGTCACGGAGGTCAGCGCCGTGCTCCACGCCCACGTCGACGCCGGCGAACGACTCGCCCTCGTGCGCCCCGTCGGCTGGCCGCTCGTCGTCTACGCCTACCTGCCGGTCCGCGACGCCGGAGCGCTCGCCGTCGGCTCGGAGGTGCAGGTGCGATTCGGGGGCGGGATCGCGGAGTCGTACGGCTTCGCAAAGGGTCGTGTCGCGAGCGTCAGCCCCTTCCCCGCGACCGCCGAACGACTCGCGTTCATCCTCCAGGACGCCGCCCTCGTCGACCAGGTCCGCGCGCTCGGACCGGCCAACGAGGTCGTGGTCGAGCTCGAGCAGTCCGCCGCGACACCGAACGGCCTCGTCTGGGGCACGGGCACCGGGCCCGGCGCCGAACTGCCCGCGGGACTCCCTGCCTCGCTCGTCTTCGTCACGGGCGTGCGCCATCCCATCGAGGACGTGCTGTGACCGACGCCGCAGGACACGAGACCCCGGCGGGGCGCCGACGCGTCGCGACGCCGACCGTCCTCCAGATGGAGTCCGCCGAATGCGGCGCCGCCTCCCTCGCGATGATCCTCGCGAAGCACGGCAAGTGGGTGCCGCTCGAGCAGCTGCGCATCGAGTGCGGCGTCTCCCGCGACGGCGCCAAGGCGAGCAACCTGCTCGCCGCCGCGAGGCGACACGGCCTCGCGGCGAAGGGCCGGCGGATCGAGCCGGCCGGGCTCGCCGACGTCGCGCTGCCGATCATCGTGTACTGGAACTTCAACCACTTCCTCGTCGTGGAGGGCTACGGCCCGCGCGGCGTCGCCGTCAACGATCCCGCGACGGGCCCGCGTCTCGTGAGCTGGGAGGAGTTCGACCGCTCGTTCACCGGGGTCGCGCTCACGTTCGAGCCGACTGAGGCGTTCGAGCGCGGCGGTGCGCGCCCCTCGCTCACCGCGGGACTCGGGCGCCGGTTCACGAGCGGATGGTCGACGCTCGCGTTCTGCCTCCTCGCGGGGCTTGGGCTGCTCGTGCCGGGCCTGTTCGTCCCGGCCGCCACGCGGATCTTCGTCAACGAGGTGCTCGGGGCGAACCAGGACGGCTGGCTCGTGCTGCTCATCGTCGGCATCGCGATCGCCGTCGTCGCGCAGATCGTCCTCATCGCGATGCAGCAGATCGCGCTGCTGCGCCTGTCCGTGGCACTCGCGGTGACGATGTCGACGAAGTTCCTCGAACACGTGCTGCGCCTGCCGATGCGCTTCTTCGCCCAGCGCTCCGCGGGCCACATCGCGACCCGGATCGAGGCGAACGACGCGATCGCGATGCTGCTGTCGAGCGAGCTCGCGACCGCGCTGCTCGCGCTCGTCACCTCCGCCTTCTACCTCGTCATGATGTTCGTCTACTCCTGGGAGCTCGCGCTCGTCTCCCTGCTCTTCGCCGCGCTCAACGCGTTCGCACTCCAGCTCGTCGCGCGGCGGCAGAAGAACGCGAGCCTCCTGCTCACCCAGGACGCGGGGCGGCTCGTCGGCACCGGGACGATCGGCATCGCCAACATCGAGACGCTCAAGGCGACGAGCGACGAGGCCGCATTCTTCACCCGCTGGGCCGGGTTGCAGGCCAAGGTGGTGACCGCGACGCAGGCGATCGGGGCGCCGCTCGCCGCACTCAACTCGGTGCCCGTGCTCCTCAGCGCACTGAGCACGGCCGTCATCATCGCCTTCGGCGGACTCATGGTGATGGACGGGGCGCTCAGTCTCGGCACGCTCGTCGCCTTCCAGATGCTCGCCGCCGGATTCGCGCTGCCGATCAGTCAGCTCGTCGGGCTCGGCGCCGAGGTGCAGCAGGCCGGCGGCAGCCTCGCGAGCGTCGACGACGTGCTCGACCACCCGCTGGACCCCGTCCGTCCCGCGCGAGCCGGCGTCCCGGCGAAGCTGACCGGGGCGATCGAGCTGCGCGACGTCACCTTCGGTTACGACCCGCTCGGGCCGCCCCTCATCGACGGCCTCGACGTGCGCATCGAGCCCGGGCAGCGCGTCGCCTTCATCGGGCCGAGCGGGAGCGGGAAGTCGACCGTCTCCCAGCTCATCGTCGGACTGCACAAGCCCTGGCGCGGCGAGATCCTCATCGACGGCATCCCGCGCGAGGAGCTCCCGCCGCAGGTCCTCGCGACGACGCTCGCGTTCGTCGACCAGGACATCACCCTCTTCCAGGGCAGCGTCCGCGACAACCTCACGCTCTGGGACCCGACGCTGAGCGACGACGCCCTCATCCGGGCCGCCCGCGACGCGGCGATCCACGGCGACATCGTGATGCGCGAAGGCGGATTCGAACGCCAGGTCGAGGAGGACGCGCGCGACTGGAGCGGCGGACAGCGGCAGCGGCTCGAGATCGCGCGCGCGCTGACGACCGATCCGAGCGTGCTCGTCATGGACGAGGCGACGAGCGCGCTCGACCCCGTCGTCGAGCAGCGCATCGATCAGGCGATCCGCAGCCGTGGCTGCACGACCGTCATCGTCGCGCACCGGCTGTCGACCATCCGCGACGCCGACGAGATCATCGTCCTCGACCGCGGCGAGGTCGTGCAGCGCGGCACGCACGAGGCGCTGCTCGCCGAAGGCGGGCTCTACACCGAGCTGCTGGGCGACTGAGCGATGCCCGACGCCGCCACGACGACGATCGACGAGCTGCTCGACGAGCTCGGCGCGGGGCCGGTGCAGGCGCTGCCCGCCGCGACGCCCCTGCGGCTCGCGGACGCGCGCACTGCCCGCATCGTCACCGCGGGCGCGGTCCAGGTCTTCGCGCTGCCGCGCGGCGAGGCGCCCGCCGCGCGGACCCCGCTCGTCGCCGTCGAGACGGGCGGAGCGCTCCTGGCCCCGCCCCAGGCCGCGCCGATCGAGCTCATCGCCGTCGGCATCACCCCCGATGCCCGGGTGCGCGCACTGCCGCTGCAGCGGCTCGCGGAGGCCGCGGCCGCCGGGTCGACCCTCGTCGCGCCGCTCGTCGCCGACTGGATCGACGCGCTCGGCGCGGCGCTGCGGCCCGTGCCGCCGGACCGCGGCCGCTCGCTCGCCGCGGGCGAGGCCGCCGAGCTCGCCACCGGTGAGGCCGCGTGGCCCGCGACCACGCAGGTGTGGGTGCGCGCGACGGGCGGCGAGCTCGCCGGCTACGACCTGCGTCCCGGCGCGGAGCCCATGCCCCGCATCGTGCCCATCCCCGCGCAGGGCTGGATCCGTGCGCACCGGGACCTGCGGCTCGACCCGATGCGCCCCGCCGACGCGCTCGCCGAGCCGGAGGCTTGGGCCGGCATCGAGGCGTTTCACCTCGACGCGCTGACCCTGATGCGGTCCGAGCTCGACCGCGGCGCCGCGGACACCGCGGAGCGTGCGGGGCGGCGCCGCGAGCACGAGCGACGACTGCGCGCGAGCGCGTACGCCGACTTCGCCGGCATCCTCGGCGACACCCCGCCCGCGATCGAGCGCGGCGACGCGCACGACGAGCTGCTGCGCGTCCTCGGGCTCCTCGGCGACGCCATCGGGATTGAGATCGTCGCGCCCGCGCGCAGCGCGATCCGGGTCGGCACCGACCCCGTCGCGACCATCGCGCGCGCGTCCGGCGTCCGCAGCCGCCGCCAGCGCCTCGAGCACGAGTGGTGGCGCAGCGACGTGGCGCCCTTCCTCGCGACGCTCGCCGACGGCGGCGCCCCCGTCGCGGTACTGCGTGCTCGCCACGGCGGCTACGAGCTGGTCGCGAGCGACGGGACGCGGACCCGGGTCACCCCGGCGAGCGCCCGGCGGCTCGCCCCCCACGCGCACGTGCTCTACCGTGCCCTGCCATCGCGTTCGCTGCGCGGACGAGACCTCCTCGGGTTCGCGACCCGACCCGTCCGCCGCGAGCTCGCCTGGCTCAGCGCCTACGCGATCATCAGCGCCGCGGTCGCCCTCGTGCCGCCGGTCATCACCGACTACCTCTTCTCCGAGGTCGTCCCGGGACACCAGCGCGGCAGCCTCACCTGGATGGCGGCACTGCTCATCGTCTCCGCGCTCGCCGGGCTCGGCTTCGTGCTCGCGCAGGAGACCGCGATCCTGCGGATCCGCGGGCGGGTCAGCGCCGAGCTGCAGTCCGCCATCTGGGACCGCGTGCTCGACCTCCCGGTGCCGTTCTTCCGGCGCCACTCCAGCGGCCAGATCACGCAGCGCATCCAAGGCCTCGAGCGCATCGAGGAGCTCCTGACCGAGACCGTCCTCGGCGCCCTCCTCGCCCTGCCTGCGGGCATCGCGAGCCTCGTCTACGCGTTCATCCTCGACGCGCGGCTCGGCGCCTTCGGGCTCGTCGCGATCGCGCTCATCATGACCGTCGTCGCCATCCTGATCCGTGCGCAGATGCCGCACCAGTGGGCGACCATGGGATACAGCAGCCAGGTCTTCCAGACCTCCGTCGAGATCGTCAATGGCGTCGCCAAGCTCCGCGTCGCCGATGCCGGCGGTCGCGCCTTCGCCGTGTGGGGCGGCCGCTTCGCCGCGCTCAAGCGCCGCTATCTCCGTGCGCAGCGCTCGTTCGCCGGCATCACCGCGATCGTCGCGGGCGCGCCCGCGATCGGCACGCTCTTCCTCCTGCTCGGCGACGCGACGCTCGCCGACGGCAGCCTGAGCGGCGGCACCTTCCTCGCGTTCAACACCGCGTTCATCCAGGCGATGGCGATCTTCACGGCACTCGCCGCCGTCGGCACCTCGATCGCGACCGCCGCCCCGATCTACCGGGAGCTGCGCCCCATCCTCAGCGAGGTCCGCGAGCGCGCCGCCGTCCAGGAGGACCCCGGCGAGCTGCGCGGCGAGATCGAGGTCGACCACGTCACGTTCCGCTATGCCCCTCAAGGACCCGCGGTCCTCGACGACATCGGCTTCCGTGCCGAGCCGGGCGAGTTCGTCGCCCTCGTCGGACCGTCGGGCGCCGGCAAGTCCTCGGTGCTGCGCGTCCTCCTCGGCTTCGAGCATCCCGAGGTCGGATCGGTGCGCTACGACGGCAAGGACGCGGCGAGCCTGGACCGCTTCGCCCTGCGTCAGCAGATCGGCGTCGTCGTCCAATCCGCCAAGGTACTGCCGGGCGACATCCTGACCAACATCATCGGGGCCAGGCCCCTCGGCATCGACGACGCCTGGGCGGCCGCGCGGATCGCCGGCATCGCCGAGGACATCGAGGCGATGCCGATGGGCATGCACACGATCGTCGGCGATTCCGGCGGCGGCTTCTCCGGCGGCCAGCGCCAGCGCCTGCTCATCGCCCGCGCCGTCGCGGGCCACCCCCGGATCCTGCTCTTCGACGAGGCGACGAGCGCGCTCGACGGCCGAACGCAGGCGGCCGTCTCCGAGGCGATCGAGCGACTGCGCGCGACGCGGATCGTGATCGCGCATCGGCTGTCGACGATCCGCAGCGCCGACAAGATCGTCGTGCTCGACCGCGGTCGGATCGTGCAGCAGGGCGACTACGACGAGTTGATGGCGACCGAGGGCGTGTTCCGGCGGCTCGCGCTGCGCCAGATCGTCTGAGTCCCGCGAGCAGACCACACCTTTCCGTGGGCACCGGCCGGCGCGATCGCGGCGGCGAGCGGACAGGCTCGATGCAGAGCCCGCGACCACGCGGGCCGCGACGAACAGGAGCAACGAGCATGACGAACGAAGAGACCCGTCCGGCCGACGCGACCGAGATCAGCGACGAGGAGCTCGACGCCGTCGCCGGCGGCTACGACA
>Ga0182739_1000163_pt1 | contig 123142 bp, 104 predicted proteins | sample eDN5th30CBELigBY_FD_128873 | JGI IMG/M metagenome (GOLD analysis project Ga0182739, IMG submission 128873) | Enriched backyard soil microbial communities from Emeryville, California, USA - eDNA 5th pass 30_C BE-Lig BY (version 2) (version 2) | ecosystem: Environmental > Terrestrial > Soil >...
ACGCACTGGCGGCAGACGGTCACGACCGGCACCGGTCGCAAGACGGTCGAGCTGGACGCGCTGTGGCGACCGGTGACGACATTGGAAGAAGACACCAGCAATGGCCTGACCCGGCGCTACGTGACGCGTGACTTCGACCATGCCGGGCGCGAGACGTTTGTTTCGTATCCGAGCACGGGCATCAGCGCGGAGGGGACGCTCACCGAGTACGACGCGCTGGGGCGGCCGCTGTTCATCCGGTCGGACAGCGAGCTGGGTCCGCTGACCCTGGTGACCAAGATCAGGTACCTGGCCGGCTTCGAGAAAGAGGTCACCAACCCGCGCGATTTCGTAACGACGACCCGGTACCAGGTATTCGACACGCCGAGCGAGGATGCCCCCTACCAGATCGATGATGCCTTTGGCACGACGACGATCAACCGCAACGTGCTGGGCGCACCGACCTCGATGGTCCGCACTGGCAGCTATGCCTATCCCGTTGGCAGCGGTGGCGGCTCGGTCACCCTGAACCGCACGACCAGCTATGTCTATGACACGGCCCAGCGGCTGTGCAAGACGGTGGAGCCGGAGTCCGGCGCAACGATCTTGGCTTACGATCTTGCGGACAATGTCCAGTGGCGGGCCACCGGCCAGACCCTGACCGGGGGCGCCTGCGACAATACAAGCCCCAGCACCCTGCCGGGCGTCGCGAACCTGACCTACGACGACCGCAACCGGCTGCAGAACACGCTCTATAGCGGCGCGTCAACCCCGGATATCTTCCGCACCTACACGCCCGATGGCTTGTTGGATACGGTGAGTTCCGATGGTTCGACGCGGGCCTACACCTACACCCGGCGGCGGCTGCCGAACACCGAGCGACTGACGCTGACGGGCCTGGCGGCGGGTAGCTGGATGATCACGCACGGCTGGAACACTAACGGTCATGCGGCGAGCCTGACCTACCCGGATGGCTTCAAGGTGAACTACGTGCCAAACGGGTTGGGTCAGCCAACGAAAGTGGTGGACCCTGTCGGAGGACCCGGCAGTACCGAACTCGCCTATGCGAACAACGTGACCTACCACCCGACGGGAGAGATCGCCGGCTTCACCTACGGCAACGGGGTGGCGTACAGCATGACGCCCAACGCGCGAGGGCTGCCGCAACAGGTCAGCCACGGAATCTTCGTGAAGGACAGCTATGTCTGGGACAAGAACGGCAACCTGACGAATCTGACCGACACGCGCACCCCGGTGCTGCAGCCGCGCACGCGCAGCATGACCTACGACGCGCGCGACCGGGTGGAGACGACCACCTACGCCTACAACGGGCGCACGTTCACCTACGGCTACGACCTGCTGGACAACCTGCGTACGACCCGCGAGACGCCCGTCGGCCGCAACCACCGGCACGAATACGCGGCCGACGGCCGCCTGACACGAATCGTCGATCCGGCCGCGTCTTCAACCGCCGTCATTGGCTACACCTACGACGCCCGCGGCAACACCACTTCACGCACCAGCGCGACCGGCTTCGTGCCGAACGCCACGTCGATCGTCGTGGACGAGGCCAACCGGGTGCGGTCCGCGACGGTCGGTGCCGACACGGAAACCTTCACCTACGACGGGCTCGGTCGGCGCACGCGCACGACGACCGGCTTCAGCACACAGATGCACTTCTACAGCCAGCCCGGGCAGCTGCTGCTGTGGGAGACGCCAGGCAACGAGATCAAGACGCGGCAGTACAACCTCTACCTCGGCAACCAGTGGATTGCGCGCAAGCACATGACGAGCTTGGCCTACGTGCACACCGACCACCTGGGCAGCCCGCTGTCGGAGACCACCCCGGCGCCGGCGACGCTGGTGAACAGCAATCCGATCTGGGAGCCGTACGGTGCGCCGGCAGGCGGTGTGTTCTGGGGTGGGCTGCAGTTCACCGGCCATTACCAGGACCGGACGACCCGGCTGACCTACATGCAGCAGCGCTACTATGACCCCTATGCCGGGCGGTTTCTGGCGGTCGATCCGGTGGCCGCGAGTCCGGGCAGCTTCAATCGGTACTGGTATGCCAACAATAATCCGTACAAGTATGTTGATCCGGATGGACGGCAGGTTGAGCACAAGAGCTTGAATTGGCGGACGGTGTACGTCGCCGCCCAGGGAAGAACGACTGAACAAACCGCGAGTAGTGCCGGCACCAAAGCAACTGCTGAAGCGTTTAAGGCAGGCGGGAAGGCGGTTGCCGAAGAAGTGGTGCCGGGGCTGGGTTGCTACAACAATGGCTGCTCTGTTGGAGAAGGAATTTTCGAGGCTGCAACCTCAATCCCGGTACTGAAACCGTTGAAGGCGCTTAAAGCGCTGAAAGCCACAATGGGCACGGCAACGGAAGTCGCAGATGTTACTAAGGCAGGATCTCGATACGCAAATATTGCAGCGAAATTGACGCCGGAAGACTTCCAAGCCAACCTTATCTCTAATGGATATAACGTCATCGGAGAAACAGTGGGCTCAAACGGCCCAGTAACCATTCTCAGCAATGGAGCGAAGACTTACACAATCTATACGGGGACGAGCACTGGAGCAGCAAGCGCTCAAGTGACCAATGCGGCCGGCGAAATTCTGAGCAAGATACGTCTTTCCGAACCCTAGACACAGATATGAGCTGACTGATGGAAGAGAGCGAAATTAGTCGCAAGTGCGGAAGCGCGCTTCTGGGCGTTGATGAGTGTTTAGCGCCAGCAGTCCGCTTTCCGAGAAATGTATTCGTTGGCCCGTGGGGCTACTACTTCTTCTTTGACTCCGACCGAATATTTGAAAGCGCATTCGTAAATCAAGTGAAAATGCTCCTTCATATCGAAGGCTCTTCGTGCGCTTGTCTGGTTAACCTAGATGCGTCGGCCGAGACAGCAAGCAGCCACCGGAGGTTCTTTATCGATCGCAGCACGGCACCGAATTCCTATAAAGATTTTATAAAAGGAGAGCGGCCAGGGCAAGGGTGGATACACAGTATCGATCGTTTTGGTTGTGCTTCAAACCTATGTCAATGGGCTGTCTACTGCGAGCGAGGCAGTGAGATCGCCGTTATTGCCATCCGATCGCAGTTTGCATTCGACCGCTATAGCTTGCCTCTGTCGGGGCTCAAGGCGGTGCGGATCAGGGACGCTGTTAGCAAGCCGATATCGTATGGATTCTCTCCTGAAGCCTTATCGACGGAATGGCGAAATGTGCTGATTCACGAATATGACTCCGTCAAATAAGGCTCTTCGCTAAATGCCGGGGAATGCCGAGCGGATTTTGAGGAAGAAGTGGGCACCTCGAAAAACCTCCCACATTGTCGTAGGTTCGTAGGCGAAGCCGAGGACGAGGTGCAAGTTGATGATCAGCCTGTTTGCCGGGGAAGAACGCTCGGCTAAGCGCGAGCGGCTGGGAGATCCGCTGCAGGTATTGGATCGGCACATCGACTTCGCCGCTCTAGCCAAGGCGGTCGACGCGAAGTTGGTGATCGGCGATGCCGGTCGCGGCGGACGTCCGCCGTATCCGACGGAGCTGATGATCCGGTTGCTGGTCGTGCAGAACTTGTACAACTTGTCCGACGATGCCATGGAGTATCAGTTGCTGGATCGGGCCAGCTTCCAGCGTTTTGCCGGTCTTGAGCAAAGCGGCCGTGTGCCGGACGCCAAGACGTTGTGGGTGTGGCGCGAGCGGCTCAAGAAGCAAGATCTGATCGGCGACATCAGCGAAGCGGTAGGTGGGCAATTGGCGCAGGCAGGGTTCATTGCGCGCGGCGGCCAGATCATCGACGCGAGCATCGTGACGGTGCCGATCCAGCGTAACCGGCGCGACGAGAACGAGGCGATCGGCCGCGGCGAGGTGCCACCGGGCTGGAACGAGGCCAAGCGCGAGCAGAAGGATGTCGATGCGCGTTGGACGATCAAGCACGGCAAAAGCTACTACGGCTACAAACTGCACGCGAACACGGATCGGCGCTGGGGCTTCATTCGCCGCATCGAGGTGACGACCGCCTCGGCCAACGACACGACGGTGTTCGAGTCGATTCTGGATGCGACCAACACGAATCGGGCGGTCTACGCTGATCGCGGTTACGCGAAGGCGGCGCGCGAACAGGCGCTTGGCGAGGCGGGCTATCGAGATCGGATCCAGCGCAAGGGCCAGGCGGATCGACCGCTGAGCCAAGCCCAGCAGCGTCGCAACCGACGTATTGCGCGTCAGAGGGCGTTCGGCGAGCACCCGTTTGCACGCTTGGCGCAGATGGGTGGCAAGTGCATCCGCACGATCGGGTTGGCGCGAGCGCGGATGATGATCGCGTTGAAAGTAATCACGCACAACGTGATGCATCTGGCGCGGTTGAGACAACGCAGGATCGTACCTGCGTGAGGCAGGGCCACCGCCGCATTGCGGCGGATGAGCGGCGGTGATTCACGCAGTCGCGCTCTGTGGCGCCTTACGAATCGTCGTTTCGGCGAGTTCGCACTGCCGTGAACGGGTTATTCGAGGTGCCCGTCTCTGGAGGCCGGACCAGCTATCGCGTGTTCGTGCCTGCGTTAGTACCTCGTTGAGGACGAGCGTCGCTTCGACGCGCCTCATGCCGGCGCGGTACCGTCGTCCTGCTGACGCACCCGGATCGCCCGGTTGCGGCTTTCCATCTCCTGGCGCAGCGCGCGGCGCAGCTGCGCGGCCTCGAAGCGCTGGCGTTCTTCCGCATCGCGCGGGACCAGTGGCGGCACGTCCACCGGCGTGCCGCCGTCGTCGACGGCGACCATCGTGAAGTAACAGCTATTGGCGTGCCGTACGAGCTGCTTGCGGATGTCCTCGGCGACCACCTTGATGCCCACTTCCATCGAGGTGCGACCGGTGAAATTGACGGCGGCGTAGAACGTAACCAGCTCGCCGACGTGGATCGGCTGGCGGAAGATCACCTGGTCGACCGAGAGCGTGACCACGTAGCGCCCGGCGTAGCGGCTGGCGCAGGCGTAGGCGACCTGGTCGAGGTACTTCAGGATGGTTCCGCCGTGGACGTTGCCGGTGAAGTTGGCCATGTCCGGCGTCATCAGGATCGTCATCGACAGCCGATGCGGAAGGTCGTCCATCGCGCGGGTCCAGCGGGGGGAGAGGCGCCGATTGTAGGGCGTGGCGCTGGCGCCGTGCCCCGGCAGTGTTCGCAGCGCGTGAAAAGTCTTGTGCGCACGGCCGCCTAGGTGGCCGGCGTCGCACCGCCTACGCTGCCGTCCGTATCGCGGCGCAACCGGCGCCGCGGCGGTCATTCCATGACCTTCCCCCGTCCACTGCCCGGAGAAACCCCATGAGCAAGGTTCTGGTCCTGTACTACTCGGCCTATGGCCATATCGAACAGATGGCCGAGGCGGTCGCCGAGGGCGCGCGTTCGGCCGGCGCCACGGTCGACATCAAGCGCGTGCCGGAGCTGGTGCCCGAGGACGTGGCGCGTGCGTCGCACTACAAGCTCGATCAGAAAGCGCCGATCGCGACGATCGCGGACCTGGAACACTACGATGCGATCATCGTTGGCACCGGTACGCGCTTCGGCCGGATGGCCTCGCAGATGGCCAACTTCCTCGACCAGGCCGGCGGCCTGTGGGCGCGCGGCGTCCTCAACGGCAAGGTCGGTGCCGCCTTCACCTCGACGGCGACCCAGCACGGTGGGCAGGAGACGACGCTGTTCTCGATCCTGACCAACCTGCTGCACTTCGGGCTGGTCACGGTCGGCCTGCCGTACAGCTACCAGCCGCAGATGACGCTGGTCGAGATCACCGGCGGCTCGCCGTACGGCGCGACCACGATCACCGGCGGCGACGGCGCGCGCCAGCCGAGCGCGATCGAGCTGGACGGCGCGCGCTTCCAGGGCCGTCACGTGGCCGAGGTGGCCAACAAGCTGTTCGGCTGACGGACGCGAGCTGACGCAGCGGGGCCGGCCGGATGCCGCCGGCACGGCCCCGCTGGCGCCGTCAGTCCTTCATGCGCCGGAACACGAACCACGGCAGGCTGCGCACGACCAGAGCGACCAGCCACCACCAGCGCGGCCGGTAGTAGGTGCCCGAGCGGCTGCCGAGGCCCTGCACGACGTCGCGCGCGATCTCGGCCGGTTCGGCCAGTGGCAGCGGCAGGCGCAGGCCGTGGGTCAGGTTGCTGCGCAGGAAGCCGAGCTGATAGAGCTGCACGCGCAGCGTGCCGTCGGCGTGGCGGTGGCGCAGGCTTTCGGCGAACGACACCAGGCCGCGCTTGGCGGCGGCATAGACGATGTTGCGGCCGCGGCCGCGTTCGGCGGCGACACTGCCGAACAGCACCAGCGCGCCGCGGCGTTCCTGCAGCCGCGGCAGCAGCGCGTGAGCGATCGCCAGCGGCGCATGCAGGTTGATCGCGAGCAGCGGGCCGATGGCGGCGGTGTCGAGCGTGCCGTCGTCGTCGTGCCGCGACCAGCCGGCGGGGACCAGCACGGCGGCGACCGGAGGCAGCGCGTCGAGCGCGGCGATGATCGCGGCACCCGGGTCGGCGCTGCGTGCGAGATCGAGTGCCAGGCCGCGGGCCGCGATGCCGTGGCGCAGGTGCAGGTCGGCAGCGAGCGCATCGACGTCGCGGCGGTCGGACGCGACCAGCAGCAGGGCATGGCCGCGGCGTGCCAGCTCGGCCGCGAGCGCACGGCCCAGGCCGCTGGAGGCGCCGACGACGACGGCGGTCGTGGCGGTGGTGTCGGCTGGCGACGCGGTGGCGGGCACGGTGGCGGATGCGGTCACAGGCCCAGCCTCCGTGTCAGTTCGGACCGCAGGTGGCCGTCGGGATCCCAGTGGCGCAGCCGGTCGCGGATCGCGTCGAAGCCGGGGATCGCGCGGCGCACGGTGGCGGCGTCGAGCGTGGAATCCTTGATCAGGTTGGGCCGGCCGCCGTGGGCGAGGGCCAGCTCGGTCAGCGCGTCGAGGAAGGCGCGTTGCGACGGCTCGGCCGGCGAGGGCAGGTGCAGGGCGAGTGAGATGCCGTTGCCGTCGAAGGCGAGGCCGTCGGGCTCGCCGGCGAACAGCTTGCTGGAGATCAGGCTGATGCGCGGACGGCCGCGGGCGACGGCGTTCTCCAGTCCCTCGGCGAACGCGGCGAAGCGCGTGTGCGGCACCAGCCACTGGGCCTCGACGAAACCGGCGGCGCCGAAGCCGGCGAAATAGGGACGGGCGGCATTGAGCGGGAACAGCGTATCGGCCAGGGCCACCGCGGTCTGGCCGGGGCGGCACCAGCGCCGCTGGATCATGCCGTTGGCGACGGCGATGCCGAGCCGGTTCCAGGTCGGGATGCGCGAGGGCGCGATCACCGCCGGCAGGTCCGGCGTGCGGCCGGCCGGAGCGGCGGCGGCATCGGCGGTGTCCAGTCCGATGCGGATCACGCCACGGCCGAACCGGCCGGGCCGGCCGTCGTGCCAGCCGTAGAGCAGCGGCACGTTGACGGCGTCGCGCAGCACCTGCGCGGCCTCGGCGAGGCCGGCGACCGGGATGCGCCGCACCGCGAGCGCGGCCGGCGCGCGCGCGAGGCGCAGGGTGGCCGAGACGATCGTGCCGGTCAGGCCGAAGCCGGCACAGGTGTCGGCGAAGAGATCGCCGCCGTGATCGGGCGCGACCGTGACGCTGGCGCCGTCGCGCCACAGTTCGAGCGCGGCGACGTGCGCGCGGAACGTGCCGTCGCGCGCCGGGTTCTTGCCGTGCACGTCGGCGGCAATGCAGCCGCCGATCGTCGCTGCCGGATGGCCGGGCGCGACCGGCAGGTACCAGCCGTGGCCCAGCGCGAAGCGCTCGACGTCGCCGATCCGCGCACCGGCCTCCACGCGCAGCAGGCCGTGCTGGCCGTCGAAGGCCAGCAGCCGGTCGAAGGCGGCCATCTCCTGGCTGACGGCGTCGACGCCGAAGCTGGCGGCGACGTACGAGACGCCCGAGCCGCGCGCGATGCGCGGCGCGCCGGCCGGCAGCGCGTCGAGCAGGCGATAGCGGTCCGGCCGCTGCACGCGGCAGCGCATCGTGAACTGCCGGTCGAAGCTGGTGAGCGCCTGTTCGCCGACGGCGAACCCGCGGTTCTCCTTCATGAAGTCTCCTTGCTGCTGTCGGCTTCGAAGAGCCGTTCGAGGTCCTCGCGGGCCTCGTTGGCGGTCTGCAGGACCGCCGCGTCGTCGTCGTAGACCAGGTGCTGCGCGCGCAGCAGGGCCTCGTCGTGCTCGCGGAACAGCCCGACGCGTCGCTCGGCCTGCTCGGCGGGCATGCCGAGCGAGGCGAGCACGTCGCGCGACAGCACCAGGCTGGAATGGAAGGTCTCGCGCACCACGTCGACGCCCAGGTCCATCAGCCGGAACACGTGCTGGCGGTTGCGCGCGCGGGCGAACACGCGCACGTGCGGAAACAGGCGCTTGACCATCCGGGCGGTGCGGATGTTGGCCTCGGGGTCGTCGGTGGCGACGACGAAGACCTCGGCCTTGTCGACCCGGACCGCGCGCAGCAGGTCGCTGCGGGTGGGGTCGCCGTAGAAGATCGGCGAGCCGAAGCGGCGCGAGAACTCGACCTGCTCGATCGAATGCTCGATCGCGGTGTACGGGATGTGGTTGGCGCGCAGCACGCGGGCCACGATCTGCCCGACGCGGCCGAAGCCGGCGATGACCACGCGCGGCGACGGCACCTCGATCGGGTCGAACGCCGGTTCGCGCTGCGGCTCGTGGCCGTCGATCCAGCGTGCGCGCGCCGACACCAGCAGGGGCGTCAGCGCCATCGACAGCGTGACGACGACGACCAGCAGGTCGCGCTGGGCGGCGCTGATCATGCCGTTGGCAGCCTCCAGCGTGAACACGACGAAGGCGAACTCGCCGCCCTGGCACAGCACGGCGGCCAGCGCGGCGGCCTGGGTGTTGCCCAGCCGGGCCGGACCGCGCGCGAGGCCGAACAGCAACGCCGCCTTGACCGCGATCAGGATCGCCAGCAGCGCCAGGACCGTGCCCGGCTGGCCGGTGACGACCTGGACGTCGGCCGACATGCCCACGCTGATGAAGAAGAGGCCGAGCAGCAGGCCCTTGAACGGGTCGATCTGCGCTTCGATCTCGTGGCGGTACTCCGAGTCGGCCAGCAGCACGCCGGCAAGGAAGGCGCCCAGCGACATCGACATGCCGGCTGCTTCCATGATCCAGGCCGTGCCCATGACCACCAGCAGCGCGCTGGCGGTGAAGACCTCGGGGATCTGCGTGGCTGCGGTGGCGCGGAACAGCGGCCGCAGCAGGTAGCGCCCGCCGACGACCACGGCCGCAATGACCAGCACGATGCGGCCGATGTCGAGCAGGTCGGCGGCCAGGCCGGCGTCGGCGGCGATCTTCTTGGCGGCCAGCACCGGAATCAGTGCCAGGATCGGGATCGCCGCGACGTCCTGGAACAGCAGGATCGAGAAGCCCAGGCGCCCGTGCTCGCTGTTGAGCTCCTTGCGCTCGGCCAGCACCTGCAGCGCGATCGCGGTGGAGGAGAGGGCCAGTCCCAGGCCGATGATCAGCGCCGGCTTCCAGGTGAGCCCGAACGCGACGGCGATGCCGCCCAGCGCGGCGGCCGTGAGCAGCAGTTGCAGGCTGCCCAGGCCGAACACCTGCCGCCGCATCACCCACAGGCGCTGCGGCGAGAGCTCCATGCCGATCACGAACAGCATCAGCACGATGCCCAGCTCGGAGATCTCGGCGATCATCGCGTTCTCGCCGAGCAGGCGCAGGCCGTCCGGCCCGATCAGCACGCCGGCGGCGAGATAGCCGACGACCGCGCCGAGCCGCCAGCGCCGCGCCAGCGGGACGGCGATGACCGCCACCAGCAGCAGCACGACGGCATATTGCAGAAACGGATGGGACGGCACGCGGGCTCCAGCGGATGGCGCCGGCCGAAACGCGGCCGGGCTCGACGCGGCGGGGCACGATCGGGGAGGGCGCGCGCCGGGCCGCGATTATTGCACGCAGGTTTGCCGTGTTCCGGACGAAATGCTGAACGATCGTGACTTTTCTCAGGCGCTGAGACGTGCCGGTGCGAGGCTGGACGCTCCTGTCGGAGTGTCCTCTCGGAGGGTTTCGCCATGTTGTTCGCCCCGCTTCCTTCGCCGCCCCGGACCGCCGGGCCCGCGCCGGCCCGTTCGCCGATCCGCTCCGCCCGCGCCATGGCGCCGCGGCCCGTCCCGCCGGTTCTCCCGCCCATGGCTGATGCCGTTCGCCGCCGCGTCCTGATGGTCTGGCTGCTGGGCGGCCTGCTGGCGGTCGCGCTGCTGCCGGCCGTGCGCGGCGGTCCGCTGCTCGGTGGATCGTTGCCGTTCTGGCTGGTGCTGGCGCCGGCGATCAACCTGGCCTGGCTGACCCGGCATCGTTGGCTGGCGGTGCTCGGCACGCGGTTTCGCGCGGCGCGCATGCGCCGGCCGGCGGCGCGCCGCATCGCGCGGCGCGGGGCCGGGCAGCCGTCCGGTCAGCGTGCGGTGACGCGCAGCAGGCGGTCGCGCGCGGCGGCGTCCAGTCCGGACAGGTCGAGCAATTCGTAGCGGCGGTCGACGATGCGCTGCACGCCGGGCGCCTGCGCCAGGTCCGCCGCCACCTGGGCGACGGCGGGCGGCACACGCGGCGGTTGGCGGTCGATGTCCGGCCGCGGCAGGATCAGGTAGTCGATGCCCTGGGTGTCTAGGAACCGCCGGAAGCCGTCCGCGCTGCGGATGTAGTCCGGGCGCGAGTAGCTGATCGTCCCGACGTCCTCGAACCGGGCCGGCAACCAGTTCATCGCGCTTTCCTCGACCGCGCCGGTGACGCGCGGCACGCCGTCCGCCTCGCGCAGATGGCCGCTGATCCGGATCAGGCCGGCCCACTCGAGCTGGCCGGCGCGGCTGCGGCGCATGTCGCGCCAGCTGGTGTCGAGGTTCAGGTCGAACGCACGCGTGCCGGGTGTCCAGGCCCCGCTGATGAAGCTGTAGCCGGCCTGGAACAGCGCGAAGGCCGGCAGGCAGGCGAGCGCCACCGCGAAGGCGCGCGGTGCCGTCGCGAGCCGGCCGAACGCGGCGCCGCCGGCCAGGATGATCGCCGGCAGCAGGGCATAGAGGAAGTAGTTGCCGTCGCCGCCGCGCACGAGATAGCGGTTGCCGACGGCGAGGACGAGGCCGATCGCGACCAGCGCGAGCAGCGGCCAGGGGCGTTGCGGCACGGCTGCCACGCGCTGCCGGCCGAGCGCCGCCGCGGCCAGCGCCAGCACGGCCAGCCAGAGCCAGACGTTGCCGGTCCACGACACCACGATGTGCGGCAGGCGCTGCGGCCGCAGCAGCCAGTCCAGCACCAGCGGCGGCACCTCGCGCCAGTCCTGGGCCTGGGTCCAGTTCAGCGTGCCGGCCGGCTCGCGCAGCTCGAAGCCGAGGGCCAGCCAGAGCTTGAACAGCGGGTCGGGACCGATCGTCGGCAGGCCGGTCAGCAGCCAGGTGCGCGCCAGCACGAATACGGCGGCGGCCAGCGCAAGGGCGAGGGTCGCGGCGGCCAGCCGCGCATCGACGGCCGGGCCGGTCGCGAGGCCCGGCGTCGCCGGGCGTGGTCGCAGTGCCGCCGCCAGCGTCGCCAGTACCAGCACGCCGGCGAACGGAATCGCGGCCATCTTGGCCGAGCAGGCCAGGGCCACCGCCGCGGCCATCAGCGCCAGCGCCGGCCAGCGCCGCGTGCGCAGCCAGTCGATGCCGAACAGCGCGCTGAGCATTACCAGCAGGGTGGCGAACACCTCCGGCTTGGCGTCGAAGGCGAAATTGGCCAGCGCCGGCAGCGTGGCGATGACCGCCAGCAGCGGCAGCTGGGCGCGCTCGGGCACCGCGACGGCGCGCATCAGCTGCCGGCAGGTCAGCAACAGCAGCACCAGCAGCAGGATGCTCATGCCGCCGACCACGCTGTTGGAGCCCAGGCCGCTCAACGGCAGCAGGAATGCCTCGTAGATCTTCGGGAAGTAGTACACCGGCGAGACCAGGCCGAGCGGCTCGAACAGCGAGTCGCCGGGCGCCAGCACGAATTCCGCGCGCAGGCCGTACCAGAGCGAGTCGTAGCCGATCGCGTAGCGGCCCCGGACGAACAGCGACAGCAGCCAGACCAGCAGCACGGCGCCCCAGAAGCGGCCGGCGGCCGGCTGGGCGCGCAGGCGCTGCCACAGGAAGACCGTCAGCGGACGCTGGCCGCCGAACACGGCCGGCAGCGCCAGCAGCAGCGTCAGCCAGCGCAGCGCCTTGATCGACCCGAGGTCCAGTGCCGAGACGGTCCAGGCGGCCACGCTCCAGAGCGCGAAACCGCCGAGAAAGGCCAGCAGGTAGTCGGCCGAGCCGGTGGCGGCGGGAAGCCGCAGCAGCCGGCGCAGCGCCAGTCCCAGGCCGATGACGATCTCGAACTGGATCAGGTCCAGCACCAGCGGGATGTCGGTGCCGTGCCGGCGCAGGACGAGCAGCGCCGGCAGGGCGACCAGCACCAGCAGCGCCCAGCGCCGGTTGATGAGGACGCCGGTCACGATCAAAGCGCCGAGCCCGCCCACCTCGAGCGCGCCCTGCCAGGACGAGGGCTGGCTGATATGCCAGAGGAACGGGCCGCCACCCCAGGTCAGCTGCCAGCCGGTGACGCCGATGAAGGCCGCGGCGCCGGCGATCGCCAGCACGGTCAGCAGCAGGGAAGTCCGGGAGTCTGCGGCGTCGGTCGTCAACATCGATGCATCCGGCGCCTCATGCGCCTCGGGGAAGCCGGGAAGTCTGGAGCACGCTCCAGAGCGGGTCGTTGATTCTACGGGGCGCTGCATCGCGCCGGCGCGGCATGCCGCTCGGACAAGGCGCCGCGGGCCGCCGCGCCCGGCCGACCCCGCGGGTTCCGCTGCCGCTTCGGCGCAGCGTCCTTGGGCACCCGCCGCGCGGGCGCCAACAGGGACGGCCTGCCGGCCGCGATCGTCGCGTCAGCCGCGCACACCGAGCCGCTTGCGCTCCATGCGGCGCAGGAACTCGGCCATGATCCGGCGGTACAGGTCCTCGCCGAGGTAGGCGTCCTCGACGCCGGCGTCGATCGAGGGATTGTCGTTGACCTCGATCAGCGCCAGGCGGTCGCCGGCCTTCTTGATGTCCACGCCGTACAGTCCGTCGCCGATCGGCGCGGTGGCCTTGAGCGCCAGCTTGACGATGTCGGCCGGCGCCTCGCGCACCGGCAGCGTCTGGAAGCCGCCGGACTTGGCGGTGCCCTTGGCGGCGTGGTTGTAGATCTGCCAGTGGCCGCGCGACATGAAGTACTTGCAGGCGTAGAGCGGCTCGCGGTTGAGCACGCCGATGCGCCAGTCGAACTCGGTGAACATGAACTCCTGCGCCAGCACCAGGGCGGTGTGCTGGAACAGCGCATCGGCGGCCTCCTTGAGGCCGGCCGGCGTCTCGACCTTGACGATGCCGCGCGAGAACGAGCCGTCCGGGATCTTGAGCACCAGCGGGAACTCCATGCGGCCGGCCAGTTCGTCCAGCCGCTTGGCCTCGTCGCGGTACAGGATCTCGGTGCGCGGGATCGGCAGCTTGCGCGACAGCATCAGGTCGTGCAGGTAGATCTTGTTGGTGCACTTGAGGATCGAGCCGGGGTCGTCGATGACGACCATGTCTTCCTTCTCCGCCTTGTTGGCGAAGCGGTAGGTGTGGTTGTCCAGCGCGGTGGTCTCGCGGATGAACAGGCCGTCGTACTCGGCCAGGCGCTGGTAGTCGTTGCGGCCGATCGCGTCGACCTCGATGCCCAGCTCGTTGCCGGCCTCGACGAACTGCTTGAGCGCGCGCTTGTTCGACGGCGGCATCGCCTCGGCCGGGTCGACGAGCATCGCCAGGTCGAAGCGGAACTTGCGGCGCGCGCGCGGCTTGCGCCAGAGCTTGCGCGAGAACTTGTCGAGCGACTGCGCGAAGGCGTCTTCCTGCTCGTCGGACAGCGAATGCAGGCCGGTGGGCTTGATCGCGCTGATCTGCCAGACCCGCTCGCGCTCGAACTCGATGCGCAGGATCGGGCACGGGAACGTCTCGAACAACTGGCGCGCCAGATCCTCCAGCGCCGGGTAGGAGGTCTCGCCGAAATAGACCAGGATGCCGAAATCGGTGGTGTCGCGGCCGCCGGCCGGCAGGAACTTGCCGAGCTTGCCGTTCAGGTCCTCGATGTCCAGGCCGTACAGCGACCGGCGACGCAGGTCGTTGATCGTGCGCACCGACGGGATCACCTTGTGGCCGCGCGCCTCGGCCAGCAGCGAGACGTAGTAGCCGGTGCCCAGGTACTTGTAGCTGCGGCACAGGTTGATGACCTGCGTGCGCTCATCGTCGTCGCTGAGCGGCTGCTTCAGGTAGTCCTGTGCCGAGACCACGTTGTCCGACGGGTAGTACGAGCCCCAGTCCGAGGCTTTTTCGACGACGATGACGAGCCGGCTCATGCGTGGGAGGGCCTTGGGGCCGTCGCTCGGGCGGCTGCGCGAAGTGGAAGGGAACGGGTCGGTTTCGGAGCGGCGGCGAAGTCTGACACAAGCCGGCGGCGCGCGGGAGCGGGGGCGCGGACGCCGTTCAGACCGCGGCCGGCGTGTCCGGTTCGCACACAAACCGGTTGCGCTTCGAGGGCGGCGCCCCTAGTCTGCGCGCCGTGTTCGCAAGCCCCCCTCCGATGCCCCACGCCCAGTTGCGCGTCCGCCGCGCCATCGACGGTGATCTGCAGGCCCTGATCGACCTGGAGACCCGCAGTTTCGCCACCGACCGGATCAGCCCGCGCCAATGGCGCTGGCATCTGGAAAGCGACAGCGCGCGCGTGCTGGTCGCGCTGCACGAGCGCCGGCTGGTGGGTGCCTGCGTGATGTTCTTCCGCAAGGGCAGCGACCTGGCCCGCCTGTACTCGATGGCGGTAGCGGCGGAGCTGCGCGGGCAGCGCGTCGGCGAACAGCTGCTCGAAGCGGCCGAGGCCGCGGCACAGCGCAGCGGCTGCCGGCGCCTGCGCCTGGAAGTGCGCGACGGCAACGCCGCCGCCCAGCGGCTCTACGAACGCAACGGCTACCAGCGCATCGCGCGCCTGCCGGCGTACTACGCCGACGGCGAGGACGGCTGGCGCTACGAGAAGACGCTGGCGCGCGCCGGCGCCGGCTGAGCGGCACTCACCAGCCGGCTTCGCGCAGGCGTTCTTCGGTGGCCGCATCGGCCGGGCGCGCGACCAGGCCGCCGGTCGGCGCCAGTGTCACCACGAAGCGCCCGCCGTCGACCATCGGCAGGTAGGCGGCGCTGCCGAAGTCGGCATCGATCCAGGGCAGCCAGCGCGGGTAACGGTGCTTGAGGCTCCACAGGTCCAGCGGATTGCGCGGTGCCAGGTCGACCACGGCCGGCGGCCGTTCCGTCGCCTGGGAGGCCAGCCGGTAGCGCCCGGTGAGGCGGTCGATCCGGTACAGCGGCGGCGCGCCGAGCATGACCGCGGCCGGCCGCCACTTGATCACGCGCGCATCGAGCTGCCACTGGTCGCCGGTCAGTTCGGCGGTGCGCGCGTTCCCGTCCGGCAGCTCGATGCGCAGGGCATAACGCTGGTCGCCCAGCCGCTGCGTGGCGATCTGCGCGACCAGGGCCTCGTCGGTGAGCCGCCGGTAGCCGAGCAGGGCCAGTCCGGACAGCAGCCCGGCCAGGCCGATGGCCAGGAACGAGACGCTCCAGACCGCCCGTGCGCCCGCCCGCAGGCGGCGTCGGGCGCTCCAGCGCCGGCGGGCGGCGACCGCCTGGCCGAGACCCAGCGCCAGGCAGACGGCGGCGATGACGAACAGCGTGACGATCAGCGGCATCAGCGACATCGGCGCAGCATAGCCGGTCGCGCGGCCGACGTGCCGCGCCGCCCGATCCCGACGGTGCGGTCGTGGCGCGCGCCGCTATACTGGCGCCGTCTTCACGCCGCGGGTCCGTTTCATGCGCAAGTCGCGCCTCATCTTCCTGCTTTCGACGTCGCTGCTGGTCCTGTGCCTGGCTGCCTGCGGCAACAAGGGCGACCTGGTGCGTCCCGGCACGCCGACGCCGGCCGCGCAATGAGCGCGGCGGTGGCCGCCCCGGCGAAAGCCCGGCGCGGCCTGGCGTTCACCAAGATGCACGGCATCGGCAACGACTTCGTCGTGATCGATTGCCGCGCCGCGCCGCTGCCGCTGGATGCGGCGGCGATCCGCGCCCTCGGCGACCGCCATCGCGGTGTCGGCTTCGACCAGTTGCTGACGATCGAACCGGCGCGCGACGGCAGCTGCGCGTTCGCCTACGGCATCTGGAACAGCGACGGCACGCCGGCGCTGCAGTGCGGCAATGGCGTGCGCTGCGTCGCCGCCTGGCTGCATCGCGACGGCGCCCTGCCGGCCGGCCCGCTGCGCCTGGAGGGACCGGCCGGCCCGGTCGCCGTCGAGCGGCTGGACGACGGGCGGATCCGCGTGGACATGGGCGAGCCACGGTTCGCGCCGGCGGCCGTTCCGCTGGCCGTGGATGCCGAGAGCGACACCTATCTGCTCGAACTGGACGGCGAGACGATCGCGCTGGGCGCGGTCTCGCTGGGTAACCCGCACGCGGTGATCGAAGTGGCGGATGCCGCCGCGGCGCCGGTCGAGCGGATCGGCCCGCGGATCGCGCAGGCCCCGCTGTTTCCCAGGGATTGCAATGTCGGCTTCGCCGAGCTGCGCGGGCGCGCCGCGATCGGCCTGCGCGTCTGGGAGCGCGGGGCCGGCGAGACGCTGGCCTGCGGCTCGGGCGCCTGCGCGGCGGTCGCGGTGCTGCGCCGGCGCGGCCGGGTCGATGCCGCGGTGCGCGTGACGCTGCCGGGCGGCGAGCTCGACATCCACTGGACCGGTCCGGGCGCATCGCTGTGGATGACCGGGCCGGCGGCATTCGTGTTCGACGGCGAGCTGACGCCCTGAATCCGCCGCGCGCCCTGTCCCGCCCGACGGCGCCCGGCATGGCTTCACGCGGGCCGGTGCCGCCACGCCCGCCCGTACCCTGCGAACAACGACGAGGAGCACGCAATGTCTGAACTCAGCGTCAAGGACGGCCTGGCCGCGATGGAGGTCGCCAGCTACCTGCGCCGCCATCCGGAGTTCCTGGCCGAGTTTCCCGACATCGCACTGGCGCTGCGGCTGCCGCGCGAGCACGGGGATGCCGCTTCGCTGGCCAGCTACCAGCTGGAGGTGCTGCGCGAGAAGAACCGCGATCTCAACCGGCGCCTGCACGAGCTGGTCGAGATCGCCCACGACAACGAGCAGCTGACCGTGCGCGTGCACATGCTGACGCTGTCGCTGATGCGTGCGACGACGCCGGCCGAGACCGTCAGCCACGTGGCCGCGAGCCTGACCGAGGACTTCCACTCCGAGCACGTGCGCCTGGTGCTGTTCCGCGCCGCCCGCGACCTGCCGGCGGTCGAGTGGCTGATCACCGAGCCGGGCGGGGCGGCCGCGCTGCCGGCCTTCGCCGAGTTCTTCAAGCGCGCCGAGCCGCTGTGCGGGCGCCTGCAGCAGGACAAGCTCGACGTGCTGTTCGGTGCCAGGGCGCCGGAGATCGCCTCGGCCGCGCTGCTGCCGATCGGCGACAGCGGCCTGCTGGCGATCGGCAGCAACGACAGCAACCGCTTCCATCCGGGCATGGGCACGATCTTCCTGAAGCTGATCGCCGAGGCGGTGGCGGTGTCGCTGGCGCGGTTCCCGAAGACGCCGTGAGATGAGCGAGCCGCTGGCCCGTTGCGTCGGCCGCTTCCTCGACTACCTGCGCGTCGAGCGCCGCTACGCGCCCGGCACGATCGTCAACTACCGCGACGAACTGACGCGGCTGGAGGCGGCCATGGTCGCTGCCGGCCGGACGCGCTGGGCCGAGGCCGACACCGCGACGATCCGCAGCCTGGTCGCCGCCGAGCACCGGCGTGGACGTTCGCCGGGCTCCCTGCGCATCCTGGTGTCGGCCTGCCGCAGCTTCTTCCGCTACCTGGCGCGCGAGGGCGAGGTGACGGCCAATCCGGCGGTCGGCGTGCGCCTGCCCAAGTTCCGCCGCAAGCTGCCGCAGGTGCTCGACGCCGACGAGGTCGGCGCCCTGGTCGACGTCGCTCCCGATTCGCCCGAGGCGGTCCACGACCGCGCGCTGCTGGAGCTGCTCTATTCGAGCGGCCTGCGCGTGGCCGAGCTGGTCTCGGTGCGCTGGTGCGACCTGGACGCCGCGGAGGGGCAGCTGACCGTCGTCGGCAAGGGCTCCAAGACGCGCATCGTGCCGGTCGGCAGCCACGCGCTGGCGGCGCTGGCCGCGCTGCGGGCGCAGGACGCCGCCCCGGCCGAGGCGACGATCTTCCACGGCCGCCACGGCCGCCCGCTGTCCACCGGCGCGGCGCGCGCGCGGGTGCGCCGCCGGGCCAAGGCGCAGGGCGTCTGGAAGCGCGTCTATCCGCATCTGCTGCGGCATTCCTGCGCCAGCCACCTGCTGGAGTCCTCGGGCGACCTGCGCGCCGTGCAGGAACTGCTCGGGCACGCCGACATCGGCACGACGCAGATCTATACGCACCTGGATTTCCAGCACCTGGCCAAGGTCTACGACGCCGCGCATCCGCGCGCGCGGCGGCGCGCGCGCGACTGAGCCGAAGGCGTCGCGCCCATCCTCGACCCGCGTACGCGGCAAGGCCGCGTCGCCGGGGCGCGGATCAGAGGCCGGCGCTGCCGGCACGTGAGCGGTCCAGCCCGGGACTGCGCCAGCGGGTGGTGCCCCGGCAGTCTGGCGGCATCACGCCGTTACGTGACCGGCGCGCACCGCGCCACTCAATCGCGGCAATAGCCCTCGCCGGTACGGATGACCAGGCAGTCGCGCTTGTCGGCCAGCCATTTCATGCCGGTGCCGGCGCCGTCGCTGGCGCGGATCGTCGCCTCGGTGCCGTCGCGCAGGAAGTGCAGCTCGGCATCGGCCGCGCGGCCGGCATAGGTCCGCGCCTGGTCGAGATCACGGATCGTGATGGTGTACCGGTCCGCCCCGTCGGGTGCCGGCTCGATGCGCAGGAAGGTGCCTTCCGGCCCGGTCCATTGGCCGGTCCAGGCGGCGACCGTCGCGGAGGTCACCGGTGCCGTTCCGGCGGCGGGGGGTGGGTCCGGCACGCGGGACGGCGGTGCCGCGTCGCGGCATCCGGCGATCAGTGCCACAGCGGCGAGGACGGCGAACGGCGGGAGCGATCGGGGGAGCATAGCGGACCCTGTTCGAAACGGGAAAGGTGTCACCGTAGCGGGAAACGCCTGAACGCGCTGGGCGGCCGGCCGCAGCAGTCTGCGCGGCGCATCCCTATTGGAAACCCCGTGGGGGCCCCCACCTGGACGGTTCGCGTTTTCTCGGGAAAGCCCATGGAATTGTTCCACGCCACCACCATCGTTTCGGTCCGCCGCAACGGTCGCGTCGTCATCGGCGGCGACGGCCAGGTCACGCTCGGCCATACGGTCATGAAGGCCAATGCCCGCAAGATCCGCCGGCTCGGCAAGGGCGACGTGCTGGCCGGCTTCGCCGGCGCCACCGCCGACGCCTTCACGTTGTTCGAGCTGTTCGAGCAGAAGCTCGAGCGCTTCGGCGGCAACCTGACCCGCGCCGCCGTCGAGCTGACCAAGGACTGGCGCACCGATCGCCGCCTGGGCCGGCTGGAGGCGATGCTGGCGGTGGCCGACAAGGACGTATCCCTGCTGCTGTCGGGCAACGGCGACGTGGTCGAGCCCGAGCACGGCCTGATCGCGATCGGCTCCGGCGGCCCGTACGCGCAGGCCGCCGCGCGGGCGCTGCTGGAGAACACCGACCTGGACGCGCGCGGCGTGGTCGAGCAGGCGTTGAAGATCGCCGGCGACATCTGCATCTACACCAACCACAACGTGACGGTCGAGGAGCTGTAGGCGCCGACCGCCGGTCCTGCCCGCCCCGCCCCATCCGCCGCGATCCGCCGGCGAGCCCCTTCCACCGTTAGCGTGCGTCTTCCAGAGCCCATGTCCGAACTGACTCCCCGCGAAATCGTCAACGAACTCGACCGCTACATCATCGGCCAGCAGGCGGCCAAGCGCGCCGTGGCCATCGCCTTGCGCAACCGCTGGCGACGGATGCAGCTCGAAGCGCCGCTGCGCGACGAGGTGACGCCGAAGAACATCCTGATGATCGGGCCGACCGGCGTCGGCAAGACCGAGATCGCCCGGCGCCTGGCGGGCCTGGCCAACGCGCCGTTCATCAAGGTCGAGGCGACCAAGTTCACCGAGGTCGGCTACGTCGGCAAGGACGTCGAGCAGATCGTGCGCGACCTGGCCGATGCGGCGTTCAAGATGGCGCGCGAGCAGGCCAAGGCGCGCGTGCGCTCGCAGGCCGAGGACCGGGCCGAGGATCGCGTGCTCGACGCGCTGCTGCCGCGCCGTCAGGGCGTGGGCTTCGCCAACGAGCCGGCCGCGGCCGACGGCCGCGACGCCGATACGCGCCAGAAGCTGCGCAAGCAGCTGCGCGAGGGCGCGCTCGACGAGCGCGAGATCGAGATCGACGTGGCGCTCAACGTCGGCCTGGAGATCGTCGCGCCGCCCGGCATGGAGGAGATGACCAACCAGCTGCGCGGGATGTTCTCCTCGCTGGCCGGCCAGCGCAGCCAGAAGCGCAAGCTGACGGTCAAGAACGCGCTGCCGCTGCTGGTCGAGGAAGAGGCCGGCAAGCTGGTCAACGACGAGGAGATCAAGACGCAGGCGGTCACCAACTGCGAGCAGAACGGCATCGTCTTCATCGACGAGATCGACAAGGTCGCCCAGCGCGGCGAATGGAGCGGCGCCGGCGTCTCGCGCGAGGGCGTGCAGCGCGATCTGCTGCCGCTGGTGGAAGGCTCGGCGGTGTCGACCAAGTACGGCATTGTGCGCACCGACCACATCCTGTTCATCGCGTCCGGCGCGTTCTCGCTGGCCAAGCCGTCGGACCTGATCCCGGAGCTGCAGGGCCGCTTCCCGATCCGCGTGGAGCTGGCGGCGCTGACCGCCGAGGACTTCAAGCGCATCCTGGGCGAGCCGCACCACGCGCTGACCAAGCAGTACGCGGCGCTGCTGGCCACCGAGGGCGTCACGGTCCAGTTCACCGACAGCGGCATCGGGCGCCTGGCCGAGACCGCCTTCGAGGTCAACGAGCGCACCGAGAACATCGGCGCGCGCCGCCTGCACACGGTGCTGGAGCGGTTGCTGGACGACATCTCGTTCGAGGCGGCCGACAAGAGCGGACAGACCTACGTGATCGACGCGGCCTACGTCGACCGGCACCTGGCCGGCCTGGTGCAGGACCAGGACCTGTCGCGCTACATCCTCTGACGCAACGGACGGCGGCGGTTCGCACGCGCAAGCACGCGTCGTCCGTCGCCAGCAGGCCCGGCCCGAGACGGCCGCCGGCGCACGTGCCCCGGGCCGCGTCACCGCGGCCGTGGACCGGCGTCCGCGCCAGCGCGCTTGCTCGTCCCGAACCTGCGCGCGAACGACACGGTGTATCCGGGGACGGACGACACGCCGACAGGATGGCCGAATCGCCCGGCGACGCGTAGGATGCGCGCTGTGCGCGGGCAGCCGGGGCCGGCGCACGACGGGTTCAGGCGCAAGGGCTGCCGCATGTCCAGACCAGCGGGAAAGCACGCACGCAACCGGCGCGCCACGGGCGCCGGCACTCGTATCGAGGACGCCGCCGCGGCTCCGCCGCGCGCCGGCACGAAATCCGCAGCGACCACCGGCCAGTCAGGGAAAAGCGTCATGTCCGACACCAAGAATTCCGCCGAAGCCGACCGCAACGTCGACCAGATCCGCGACATCCTGTTCGGTGGCCAGATGCGCGACTACGAGCGTCGCTTCGTCGAGCTCGACCAGCGCCTCGCCACCGACATGGCGCGTCTCCAGGAAGCGCAGGGCGAGCAGATCAAGCGGCTGGAGCGGCGCCTGGACGAGCAGTTCGAGAAGCTCGCCCAGCAACTGCGCAAGGAGATCCAGGACCGCACCAGCGCGGTCGACGATCTCGAATCGCGCGTGCAGCAGGCGGCGCGTACCGCCCGCAGCGAGATCAATGCCGGCATGGACGCGTTGCAGGGCGAGCTGGCGGCCACCGACGAGCGCCTGCGCTCGGCCCTGGCCGAACTCGAAGCCGCGCTGGCACGCCGCGCCGGCGAGATCGACACGGCGCTGGCCAAGAGCAGCGGCGACCTGCGCGCGGAAAAGGTCGGCCGCGAGGACCTGGCGGCACTGATGACCGAAGTGGCGCTGCGGCTCAAGGGCCATTTCGACCTGCCGGGCAGCAAGTAAACCCGGCAGCCCAGCGCCGTGAACGACCTGGAGCGGCTCCGGCAGATCCTGCTCGACGGCGACCGGCGCGCGTTGGACGAAGCACGCCGCCGCATCGAGGCCGCCGAGCAACGCCAGCTCACGCTGGCCGAGCGCCTGCCGCAGGCGCTGGAAGAGGTCCAGCACGGGCCGCACGGCGAGCGCTTCGCGCGCGTGATGGCCGCGCCGGTCGCCGGCGCGCTCGGCACCGCCGTGCGCAGCAGCCGCCACCTGATCATCGACGCGCTGTTCCCGATCATCGGCCCGACCATCCGCAAGGCGGTCGGCGAAGCGATGCGCAGCCTGGTGACCGACATCAACCGCGCGCTGGAAAGCAGCTTCACGCTGCGCGGCCTGGCCTGGCGCGTGGAGGCCTGGCGCAGCGGCGTGCCGTATGCGGAAGTGGTGCTCAAGCACACGCTGGCCTGGCAGGTGGACCACCTGTTCCTGATCGAGCGCGAGTCGGGCCTGGTGCTCGATCGCGCGTCGGCACCGGCGCTGCCCGCGCTCGATGCCGACGCGATCGCCGGCATGCTGACCGCGATCGGCGACTTCGTCAGCGACTCGGTCGGCCGCGAGGGCGGCGACACGCTGGAGTCGGCCCGGGTCGGCGAACACCTGCTGTGGCTGATCCAGGGGCCGCGCGCGAACCTGGCGTGCTTCATCCGTGGCGTTCCCGGCACCGGCCTGCATGCGCGGCTGCAGGAGCGCCTCGAGCGGATCCACGCGGCCCTGGGCGCGGGCGATGCCGATCCGGCGCTGGTCGCCTCGGTGTCCGCCGAGAATCTCGACCTCAAGGCCCTGACCGCCGACGCCGCCAGCGAGGAACCCCGCCGGCCGACCGCGTGGTGGCCGCTGCTGCTGATCGTGCTGGCCCTGGTCGGCGTGCTGGCCTGGTTCATGCTGCGCGACCGCGGCTGGGAAACGCGCGTGGAGGCGCTGCGCGGGCGCCTGGCCGACCACCCCGGCTTCGTGCTGACCGGCATCGACGCGGGCGACCGGCCACGGCTGGTGGTGCGTGGCCTGCTCGATCCGGACGCCGACCCGCTGCAGCCGCTGCTGCAGCCGGCGATCGCCGCAGGCGCGCAGCCGCAACTGCTCGTGCAGGGCTACCTGTCCACGGCCGATGCGATCGTGCAGCGCCGTGCCCAGCGCCTGCTGCAGCCGCCACCGTCGGTCCGGATCGCGGTGACCGACGGCGTGCTCGCGCTCGACGGCGTGGCACCGGAAGCCTGGGTCGAGCAGGCCCGGCTGCGCGCGCCGCTGGTCGCCGGAGTTCGTGACCTGCGTCTCACTGTGGAAGCGTCGCAGCGGCCGGAAGCGATCGCCCGTGCTGAACTTGAGGCGTTGGTCCGTGAACTACCCGAACTGCGGGGACGTTTCGAACGGGGCGAGGCGGCGGCGCCGGAATCGGCGGCGTTCGTCGATGCGCTGGCCGAGCGTCTGCGCGGAATCGGGCAGAAGGCGGCGACGGCCGGCGTCGGTATCGATCTGGTCGCGGTCGGCTGCAACGACGCGACCGGGGCGGACAGCACCAATGCCGGCCTGCGCGGCCGGCGCGGTGAATGGCTGCGCGACGCGCTGATCGAGCGCGGCGTGCCGGCGGCGCTGATCCGCGTCGCCGACGATGCCGACCCGCAGTTCCGCGACCGTCCGCTCGAGCGCAGCGTGTTCCTCCACCTGGACATTACGTCTCACCCATGATCCGCTCCTCTGCCCGCAAGATCTGCATGCTCGGCGACTTCGGCGTCGGCAAGACCAGTCTCGTTGCGCGCTTCGTCCACAACACCTTTTCCGAGAAGTACCTGACCACGGTCGGCGTCAAGGTCGACACCTGCGAGGTCGCGCGGACCGACGGCGAACCGCGCAAGCTGGTGGTCTGGGACATGGCCGGCCGCAACGGCATCGACACGCTCGGCGCCAGCTACCTGCGCGGCGCCAGCGGCCTGCTGCTGGTGGTCGACGGCACCCGCGCCGCGACCCTGCGCACGGCACTGAACCTGCTGATGCAGGCGCGCACGGTCGTGCCCGCCGCCGCCGCGGTGCTGATGGTCAACAAGCTGGACCTGATCGAGCACTGGGAGGTCGAGCCGCTGACCGTCGCCGAGCTGCGCAACAGCCTGCCGGTCTTCGAGACCAGCGCGCTGACCGGCGACGGCGTCGTCCAGGCGTTCGCCACCCTGGCGCGGGAGATACCCGAGTGAGCCTGCCGATGCCGGTCGTGCACCACCTGGAGCAGGACGTGCTGGCACGGCTGCGGCCGGCCGTCTTCAGCTACGGGAGCGACGGCCGGTTCGCCGGCTGCAGCGGCGAGCCGGAAGCCTACGGCATCGCCGCGGCGGACCGGGCCGCCAGCGCCGAGCTGCTGGTCGACCTGTTCGTCGGCATGCCGGACGAGGCGGTCTGCGAGCTGCCGTTCATCGTGCTGCCGAACGGCCGCAGCGCGCACGTGCATCGCCTGGCCGACGGCGCCGGCTTCCACATCGTGCTGCTCGACGCCAGCGACGAGCATGCGCGCCAGCAGGTGCAGCAGCAGATCGCCAACGAGGAGACGCTGGCGGGCCACGAGAAGAGCAAGGCGATCGGCCTGCTCAAGCGCATCCGCTCGGACCTGGAGACCCAGCGCAGCGAGCTGGAAGAGGCCAACGCACTGAAGTCGGCGCTGATCTCGACCCTGAGCCACGAGTTCCGCACGCCGCTGACCTCGATCTTCGGCTACCTGCACCTGCTCGAGCGCATCGTCGGCCGCGATGCCGGCGGCATGCAGGCGCTGCGCGCGATCCAGCGCAACGCCACCTACCTGTTCACGCTGGCCGAGAACCTGCTCGAGTACGGCCGCGGCGAAACCACCTCCGCGCTGCTGCATCCGGAGGAGATCGACCTGCTGTCGATGGCCAGCGACGTCGAGGCGATGATCCGGCCGCTCGCCGACGACAAGCGGCTGGACCTGGTCTTCGACATCCGCGTGCGCGAGCAGGACCGGCCGGTCTACGACGAGGTCCGCGTCCGCCAGATCCTGATCAACCTGCTGTCCAATGCGGTGCGCTATACCGTGGCGGGCCGCATCGGCGCGGCGCTGGCCTTCGCCGACGATCGCCTGACGATCGAGGTCAGCGACAGCGGGCCGGGCATCCCGCCCGAGTACCGCGAGCGGATCTTCGAGCCGTTCAACCGCGGCGGTCCCGGTGGGCGCAAGGGCGCCGGCCTGGGACTGTCGATCGTGCGCCGGCTGGTCCAGCAGATGAACGGCGAGATCGAGCTGGAATCGGCACCCGGCCAGGGCAGCCGCTTCCGCGTGGTGCTGCCGCAGCAGGTGCCGGCCGACGGTACCGCGGAGGCGCCGCGCGAGCAGGCGGAGCTGTGGACGCGCGCGCGGACCGCGATCGTCGTCGACGACGATCCGGACATCGCGCACCTGCTCGAGTCGCTGCTGCTGGACCTGGGGTTCCGCGTCGAGGTGCACGGCACGGCGGCCGACGGCGAGGCGGCTGCGCTCAGGAGCGTGCCCGACGTGCTGCTGGTCGACGTGCACCTGCCCGGTGCCTCGGGCAATGCGCTGGTGTTCCGGCTGCGTTCGCAAGGCTACCGCGGCGCCATCGTCACGCTGTCGGCCAACGCCTCGCGCGAATCGCACGATGCGGCGCTCAAGGCCGGCGCCAGCCTGTTCCTGACCAAGCCGATCGAGCTGTCGCGCTTCATCCACACGATCCAGCGCGCATTGCAGCAGGCCGGCTGATCGCCGGCGGCGGCTCACCGCCGTTCGATCATCCGGCCGGGACGCCGCCGGCGGTCGAGCGGCACGACCAGGTCCGCGCGAGCGGGCAGCACCGCCAGCGCGTGCCGGCTGATGCGCTCGTAGTGCATCAGGAAGCGCCGCAGCGCGTCCCGGTCCATGGCATGGGGAGCGCCACGGCGGTGCAGGGCCTGTTCCTGCTCGGTGCGCCAGCGCTCGACGAGGGTCCATCCGGGCGCCTGCAGCATCACCAGCCGGTCCAGCCGCGCGGCGAGCCGGGCGTAGTCGCCGGCGAGCTGTGCGTTGACGTGGCGGCGCCAGCGGCCGTCGCCGTCCTCGCGCCGTTCGAGCGCGTTGACCGGCCGTGCCAGTGCCGCCGGCGCCTGCGGCGGCACGCCGATGCACCAGCCTTCGAGCACGACCAGCCGCGGCGCCGCGGTCACCGTCGCCCAGCGCGACGGCGGCAGGCGCGTGTCCGATCCCTTGTCGAAGCGCGGCAGCCGGGCCGGATGGGCCGGCGACGCGCGGCGCAGGGCGGCCAGCGTCCGCAGCAGCAGCGCGATGTCGTGCGTGCCGGGCACGCCGCGGGTGCGCAACAGCGGATGGACCGCGCCGGCGAGATGATGGCGGTCGCGCCGGCCGAAATAGAAATCGTCGAGGGCCAGCGCCCGCGCCGCGATGCCCCGCTGCATCGCGAGCGCGGCCAGCTGCGCGGCCAGGGTGCTCTTGCCGCTGCCTTGCAGGCCGCTGAGGCCGACCACCGTCCAGGCCCTGCGCGGCTGCGTCAACCGGTCCAGCAGCGCCCCGACGAAGGCCGCATCCCAGGTGTTAGCATCTCGCGCCATGACCGAATCGCTTCCCCGCACCGACGACGATCCACTCTATCAGCAGGCGATCGCCGGCTTCGCCGACCTGCTCGCGCAGGCCGAGGCCGCCGGTGAGCCGGAGCCCACCGCGATGACGCTGGCGACCTGCGATGCCGACGGCCGGCTGTCGGCGCGCATCGTGCTGCTCAAGGGCGTCGGCGCGGATGGCTTCCGCTTCTTCACGAACTACGAAAGCGCCAAGGCGCAGCAACTGGCGGCCCATGCCCAGGCGGCGCTGTGCTTCCACTGGAAGCACCTGCGCGACCAGGTGCAGGTGCGCGTGGAGGGGCGCGTGCAGCGGCTGCCGGCGGAGGCGTCCGATGCGTACTTCGCGCGCCGGCCGCGCGGCAGCCAGCTGGGTGCCTGGGCATCGCTGCAGTCGCAGACGCTGCCGGACCGTGCGACCTTCGAGGCGCGCTACGCCGAGCTCGAGCACCGCTACGCCGACATGCCGGTCCCGCGGCCGCCGCACTGGGGTGGCTACCGGCTGGTGCCGGACCGCATCGAGTTCTGGTTCGGCGCCCAGTACCGCCTGCACGACCGGGACCTCTACGAGCGCGGCGCCGACGGCCGCTGGTCGCGCCGCAACCTCTATCCGTGATGGCCGGTCCGCGGCGCATCGTCTGCCTGACCGAGGAACCGACCGAGGTCCTGTACGCGATCGGCGAGCAGGACCGCATCGTCGGCATTTCCGGCTTCACCGTGCGGCCGCCGCAGGCGCGGCGCGAGAAGCCCAAGGTATCGGCGTTCACCAGCGCGAAGATCGGCGCGATCCTGGCCCTCGAACCGGACCTGGCGATCGGTTTCTCCGACATCCAGGCCGACATCGCCCAGGCGCTGATCCGTGCCGGCGTCGAGGTCTGGATCAGCAACCATCGCAGCGTCGAGGGGATCGTCGACTACATCCGCCGGCTCGGCGGCCTGGTCGGTGCTGCCGCCGCGGCCGAGGCGCTGGCGGCGCGTGCCGAAGCACACATCGCGCAGGTCCGGCGGGCGGCGGCTCAGCTGCCGCGCCGGCCGCGCGTCTACTTCGAGGAATGGGACGATCCGCCGATCACCGGCATCCGCTGGGTCGCCGAGCTGATCCGCATCGCCGGCGGCGAGGACGTGTTCCCCGAGCGCGCCGAGAAGTCGCTGGCGCGCGATCGCATCCTGGCCGACCCGGCCGAGGTGATCCGCCGCGCGCCGGATCTCATCATCGGCTCGTGGTGCGGCAAGCGCTTCCGTCCCGAGCAGGTGGCAGCCCGGCCGGGCTGGGACACGATCCCGGCCGTGCGTCACGGCCGCGTGCACGAGATCAAGTCGCCGATCATCCTGCAGCCGGGCCCGGCCGCGCTGTTCGACGGCCTCGACGCCCTGCACCGGCTGATCGCGGCAGCGGCGGACGAGGGCGCACCGGCCGCGTGAGGGAACCTGGACGGCGCCGGAAGGTCTTTCCACGCAGGTTTTCAGCAAGCTGGGCGAATGGCATGAAGTCACGGCACGACGGGGGCGGCTTCGGCGCGCCGCAAGCGGGGCGGTTCGATACGATCGAGGCGGACGTGCCTTTGGTCGGTGCCGGGGTCCAGGCGCGCAGCGGCGAGCTGGCGGCGGCCTTTGCGGCGGCGCGGCCGTTCCGCCATGCGGTGATTCCCGATTTCCTCGATCGTGCGCTCTGCGAGCGCCTGCTGGCCGACTTCCCGGACTTCGAGGCACGCCATGCCCTCAACGAGATGGGCAAGGTCGGCGGCAAGGCGGTGCGCATGGATGTGCGCGACCTGTCCGACAGCTACCGCGCGCTCGATGCGCTCCTGCAGACCGAGGCCTTCCTCGGACTGATCTCGCGCATCACCGGCATTCCGGACCTGCTCTACGATCCGGACTACATCGGTGGCGGCACGCACGAGAACCGCGACGGCCAGGGGCTCGATGCGCATGTGGACTTCAACTACCACCCGCGCACGCGCTGGCACCGGCGGATCAACCTGATCGTCTACCTCAATCACGACTGGCACGAGGCGTGGGGCGGCGCGCTGGAACTGCATGCCGATCCGTGGGCCGAGGGCTCCGGCCAGGCCGTGCGCATCGCACCGACGTTCAATACCTGCGCGTTGTTCGAGACCACCGAGCACTCCTGGCACGGCTTCTCGGCGATCCGGTTGCCCGAGGCGGCACGGGCGCGCTCGCGAAAATCGTTCGCGATCTACCTGTACACGCGCGAGCGGCCGGCCGAGGAGACCGCGCCGCCGCACGGGACGATCTACGTGCCCGACGCGATGCCGGCGACGTGGGAGGTCGGGCGCCGGCTCGATGAAGCCGACGTCGGCGACGCCAGACGCCGGTTCAGCCGCCTGCGCACGCAACTGCGTTACCTCTACGATCGCGAGCGCCAGTTCGGCGCGCAGATCCAGGCGCTGGAGCGGGCGCTCGCGGAGGCGCGGGCCGCCCAGCGCCTGCCGCTGCAGGGCTATGCGACGCAGCCGCGGGGTGTCAGCGGGCTGTGGCCGGACGGCTGGGTCGGGCCGGACCTGAGCGCGGCGCTGGTACCGGTGCGGGCCGCCAAGGCGCTGGAGCTGGAGGTCTGGGCGCCGCCGCAACTGGCGCAAGGGAACGAGCTGGCGATCCGCCTGGGCGCGGAACAGCACGCGGCCACGCTGCGGCCCGGTGCGAGGACGACGCTGCGCCTGCCGTTGAAGGTGGCGACCGGCAGCGAGGCGCTGCTGGAGATCCGCAGTGTGCGCACCTGGACGCCGAGCGCCGACGGCAGCTCGGGCGACGAGCGCGCGCTGGCATTCCGCCTGCTCGACGCGCGGCTGGTGCACTGAGCCACGGCGGGCCGGTCGTCGGCCCGCACGCCGCGTGGGCGTCAGTCGGCCGGGAATTCGCGCTGGAAGCGCACGGTCTCGGTGCTGCCGCCTTCCGGGCGTACCTGCAGCGTGAAGCGCCAGGTGTCGGGGCGGCGCAACGGGATTTCGGCGAGGTAGTCGATCGCGTCCTCGCCGCGCACTTCGCGGAAGCGCAGCGGCAGCGGTTCGCCGAGCAGGCTCTGCGCCGTGCCCTCGATCCGCGCGGGAACCGCCGGGTCGCTGCCGTCGCCCTGCGTGCGGCGCACGATGACGGTCAGCAGCGCACGCCGCTCGGAGCGTTCCACGCCGTAGCGACGTGCGACCTCCGGATGCAGGCGGTCGGCCGGCAGCACGCTGTAGAGGATCGTATAGCCGCCGGCTTCGTGCTGCTGGGCGGTGGCGGTGGCCGGCAGCAGGGCCAGCAGCCACGCCGCCAGGGTGATCGTGCGCGTCATGGCCTCAGCCGCCCTGCGCCAGGCGCGAGCCGAGGTCGAGCAGCGGCTGCACGAGCAGGACGCGGGCCAGCGTGATCAGCAGCCAGGCGATCATCGGCGAGAAGTCGATGCCGCCGAACGCCGGCAGCGCGCGCTGCAGCGGGCGCAGCACCGGATCGGTCAGCTGGTAGACCAGCGGCACGATCGGATGGTGGGTGTTGCCGGCGAAGAAGCTCAGGATGATGCGGACCAGGATCAGGCCGAGATACAGCAGCAGCACGAAACCGATCAGGTCGGCCAGCGCCATGACGGCCAGGCCCGCGATCGCCGGCGCGATGCCGGCCAGCGCGAACAGCAGCGCGAGCTTGATCGCGCACAGCAGCCAGGCCAGTGCGATGCCGGCGATGTCGATGGTGCGCCAGGCCGGGATCAGGCGGCGCAGCGGCATCAGCACCGGATTGGTCGCCTTGTAGAGGAACTGGCAGATCGGGTTGTAGAAGTTCGCGCGGACCCATTGCAGCAGCACGCGCAGGACCACCAGGGCGATCAGCACGCCGAAGATGAAGCGGATCAGGATCTGGCCGGCGTCGGCGAAGTAGCTCATGGGTCAAGGTCCGTTCAATGGGCGGCCGACAGCGCGCGGCCGCGCTGCACGGCGGCCTCGACCGCCTGGCCGACCAGGCGGCGGAAGTCGCCGGCGGCGAAGGCCTCGAGCGCAGCCTGGGTGGTGCCGCCCGGCGAGGTCACGCGCTCGCGCAGCGTGGCCGGCGGCTCGCCGCTCTCGACCAGCATGCGGCCGGCGCCGAGACAGGTCTGGGTCGCCAGTGCGCGTGCGGTCTCGCGCGGCAGCCCGTGGGCGACCGCGGCGTCTTCCAGCGCTTCGACCAGCAGGAAGAAATAGGCCGGCCCCGAGCCCGACAGCGCGGTCACGGCATCCATCAGGTCCTCGCGTGCGATCCAGGCGGTACGGCCGGCGGCGGTGAGCAGGGCCTCGGCCTGCGCACGCTGGTCCGCCGTGGCGGCGGCGTTGGCGATCAGGCCGGTGGCGCCCGCGCCGATCAGCGCGGGCGTATTGGGCATCGCGCGCACGATCGGGAAGCCGCCGCCGAGCCAGGTGTCGATCTGGTCGATGCGGACGCCGGCGGCGATCGAGACCAGCAGCGGCCGGCGTGCGGCGATCCTCGGACCGAGCGCGGCACAGACGGCGCCGAGCACCTGGGGCTTGACCGCGAGCACCACCAGGTCGGCACCGGCGACGGCGTCGACGGCCTCGGCATGCACGGCGACGCCGAAGTCGCGCGCAAGCTGCGCGCGCCGGGCGGCATCGGGCTCGGCCACCTGGATCCGGGCCGGGGCCGTGCCGGTGCGGGTCATCGCCCCGATCAGGCTGTGCGCCATGTTGCCGCCGCCGACGAAGGCGACGGCCGGGTCGGTGTGGGACATGCGGGAGCTACCGGTCGTTGCGGAGCGCAAGGATAGCAAGTCCGCACCGTTTCCCGTGGTCCTGCGCGCCGTTCGCGCGGCCCGCCGGCGGCCTCACCGCCGTGCGCCGAACAGCGCCGTACCGATGCGCACCAGCGTCGCGCCTTCGCCGATCGCCTGCTCGAAGTCGCCGGACATGCCGAGCGAGAGCGTATCGGCGCCGGGGTGGTCCTGCCGCAGCTGCACGAACAAGGTCCGCATGCGTGCGAACGCCGCGTGGCGCCGTCCGGCATCCGGCCACGGCGCCGGGATCGCCATCAGTCCGCGCAGGCGCAGGCGCGGCTGCGCGGCGACGGCCTGCGCCAGCGCGCCGACCTCGTCGGGCCGGCAGCCCGACTTGCTGGCCTCGGCGTCGATGTCGACCTGGATCAGCACGTTCAGCGGTGGCCGTCCGGGCGGCCGGTAGTGCGCCAGCGGCTCGACCAGCCTGGCGCGATCGAGGGTCTGCAGCCAGTCGAAGCGCTCGGCCGCTTCGCGGCACTTGTTCGACTGCAGCGCGCCGATCAGGTGCCATTCGAGGTCGAGGTCGGCGAGTACCGCCTGCTTGGCCAGGGCTTCCTGCACGTAGTTCTCGCCGAAGGCACGCTGGCCGGCGCCCGCCAGCACGCGGATCGCCGCGGCCGGCTGGCCCTTGGTCACGGCGAGCAGGCGTGCGCCGCCGGGCCGGCCGGCCGCCGTGGCGGCCTCGTCGATGCGCCGCAGGATCGAGGCATGGGCGGTTTGGCCGTGCGTCACGGGCGGTCGTCCCGAGGGCGCGGACCGGCGCCGCTGGCCGGCGTGCGAAGGGCGCGGAAGGCACCGCCGCAGCGGCGGCCAAGGGGCGCAGCGCATCTCATTTCAAACCTCGTGACACGCTCTATACTGCCGCGGCCCGGCAACCACGATTGCCGTACCGTGCGGGGGAGTGTTCGATGGACATCGCGGAACTGCTGGCATTCTCGGTCAAGAACAAGGCGTCGGACCTGCATCTTTCGGCCGGCCTGCCGCCGATGATCCGGGTCGACGGCGATGTCCGCCGCATCAACATCCCGGCGCTGGACCACAAGCAGATCCACGGCCTGATCTACGACATCATGTCGGACAAGCAGCGCCGCGACTACGAGGAATTCCTCGAGGTCGACTTCTCGTTCGAGATCCCCGGCCTGGCGCGCTTCCGCGTCAACGCATTCAATCAGAACCGCGGCTCGGGTGCGGTGTTCCGTACGATTCCCTCGGAAGTCCTGACGCTGGAGGACCTGGGCTGCCCGAAGGTCTTCAAGGAGCTGATCGAGCAGCCGCAGGGCCTGATCCTCGTCACCGGGCCCACCGGCTCGGGCAAGTCGACCACGCTGGCGGCGATGGTCGACCACGTCAACAAGAACGAATACGCGCACATCCTCAGCGTCGAGGACCCGATCGAGTTCGTCCACACCTCGCAGAAGTGCCTGATCAACCAGCGCGAGGTGCACCGCGACACCCACGGCTTCAACGAGGCGCTGCGCTCGGCGCTGCGCGAGGACCCGGACTACATCCTGGTCGGCGAGCTGCGCGATCTGGAGACGATCCGCCTGGCGCTGACCGCGGCGGAGACCGGCCACCTGGTGTTCGCGACGCTGCACACCAGCTCCGCGGCGAAGACGATCGACCGCATCATCGACGTGTTCCCGGCCGGCGAGAAGCCGATGGTGCGCTCGATGCTGTCGGAGAGCCTGCGCGCGGTGATCTCCCAGACGCTGCTGAAGAAGGTCGGCGGCGGACGCATCGCGGCGCACGAGATCATGGTCGGCATACCGGCCATCCGCAACCTGATCCGCGAGGACAAGGTCGCCCAGATGTACTCGGCGATCCAGACCGGCCAGCAGCACGGCATGCAGACGCTCGACCAGTGCCTGCAGGACCTGGTCCGGCGCGGCCTGGTGACCCGCCAGCAGGCGATCGCGTACGCCAAGAACAAGGAAATCTTCAAGTAGCCGACGCCCCCGGCGCCGCCGGCACGGCGCCGTTGTCGCGCAGGCCCTTGGCCGCAGCCGCCGTGGCGCCGATAATGCGCGCCTTCTTTTCCCGGACGCGGCGATGACCCAGCAGACGATCCTCAACGCAACCCATCGCGCGCTCGGCGCCAAGATGGTCGACTTCGGCGGCTGGGACATGCCGCTGAACTACGGTTCGCAGATCGAGGAGCACCATGCGGTGCGCGGCGACGCCGGCATGTTCGACGTCTCGCACATGACGGTGGTGGACCTGCGCGGCGCGCGCGTGCGCGAGTTCCTGCGCCACCTGGTCTCCAACAGCGTCGACAAGCTCAAGGTGTCGGGCAAGGCGCTCTATACCTGCATGCTCGACGAGCGCGGCGGCGTCATCGACGACCTGATCGTCTACTACCTCGACGAAAGCTGGTTCCGCGTCGTCGTCAACGCCGCCACGCGCGACAAGGACCTGGCCTGGATCGGACGGCAGGCGGCCGCCTTCGACGTCGCCGTCACCGAGCGCAAGGACCTGGCGATGATCGCCGTACAGGGCCCGAACGCGCGCGAGAAGACGCTCGGCCTGCTGTCGGAGGCGACCCGCGCGAAGGCCGCCAAGATCGGCAAGTTCGTCGCCTGCGAGGGCGACGACCTGTTCATCGCCCGCACCGGCTACACCGGCGAGGACGGCTTCGAGATCATCGTGCCGGCGGACCGGGCGGTCGACCTGTGGAACCGGCTGCTCGCCGCCGGCGTGCGGCCGGCCGGCCTCGGCGCGCGCGACACGCTGCGGCTGGAGGCCGGCATGAACCTGTACGGCCAGGACATGGACGAGAGCGTCTCGCCGTTCGAGGCCGGGCTGGCCTGGACCGTCGCGCTCGACGAGGGACGCGACTTCATCGGCCGCGGCGCGCTCGAGGCGCAGAAGGCCGCCGGTGTTCCGCGCGTGCTGATCGGGCTGGTGATGGACGAGAAGGGCGTGCTGCGCCACGGCCAGCGCGTGGCCACCACGGCCGGCGACGGCGAGATCCTTTCGGGCACGTTCTCGCCGACGCTCGGCAAGGCGATCGCGTTCGCGCGCGTGCCGGCCGGCGCCGGCAGCGAGGGCGTGCAGGTGGACATCCGCGGCCGCCTGGTGCCGGTGCGCGTCGTCAAGTATCCGTTCGTCCGCGACGGCAAGGCCGCCGAGGGCGTCTGACCGCTGCGAAGAGCGTGTTTTCCGGGCGCCGCAGGCGGCGCTCGTTCCCTATACAGCTTCGCTGCGGGCCGCTGGTAGAATGCGCCCGCAGCCCAACCCCAGGATTCGAGCCATGCAAGAGATCCCCGGCGATCTGAAGTTCATGAAGTCCCACGAGTGGGCCCGTGTCGAGGACAACGGTACGGTGACGGTCGGCATTTCCGACCATGCCCAGGGCCTGCTCGGCGACCTGGTCTACGTCGAGCTGCCCAGCGTCGGCGACGAGGTGCAGGCCGGCAATGCCTGCGCGGTGGTCGAGTCGGTCAAGGCGGCTTCGGACGTCTATACGCCGGTGAGCGGCGAGATCGTCGCGATCAACGAGTCGCTGGCCGACAAGCCCGAGACGATCAACGAGGACGCCTACGGCGACGGCTGGCTGTTCGTGGTCAAGCTGAGCAGCCGCGACGAGCTGCAGGAGCTGCTCGATCCCGACGCCTACGCCGAACTGGTCGAGAACGAAGAACACTGATTCCGCGCCATCGGCCTCCCCGAGCGGCCCGCGCCCGGCGCGGGCCGTTTCCGTTCGAGGCCTCATCGAAATCCCCTTGCGGCCTTCCGGCCTAGATCGAGAATTCCATCATGCCGTTCATTCCCCACTCCGAAGCCGATGTCCGGTCGATGCTCCAGGCGATTGGTGTCGCCAGCATCGAGGATCTGTTCGACGAGATTCCGGCGTCGCTCAAGATCGCGTCGCTGGAGCGGGTGCCGGACGGCCTGAGCGAGATGGACGTGGTGCGCCTGATGAAGGAGCGCGCCGCGCAGGACGGCACGCCGCTGTGCTTCGCCGGCGCCGGCGCCTACGAGCATCACATCCCGGCGGCGGTCTGGCAGATCGTCTCGCGCGGCGAGTTCTACTCGGCCTATACGCCGTACCAGGCCGAGGCCAGCCAGGGCACGCTGCAGCTGATCTACGAATACCAGACGATGCTGACGCGGCTGACCGGCATGGACGTCAGCAACGCCTCGCTGTACGACGGCGCGACCGCGCTGGCCGAGGCGGCGCTGATGGCCGAGCGCTGCGCCCGCAAGGGACCGCGCCGGATCCTGGTGCCGCGCACCGTGCACCCGGCGTATCGCAAGACGCTCAGGACGATCGTCGAGCTGCAGGACATCGAAGTCGTGGAGTTCGACTACAGCCGCGACGGCGCCAGCGCCGGCGGCGTCGATCCGGCCTGGCTGGCCGCCCAGGACTTCGGTGCGTTCACCGCGCTGGTGATCCCGCAGCCGAACTTCTTCGGCGCGCTCGAGGACGTCGACGCGCTGACCGACTGGGCGCATGCCCGCGGCGCGCTGGTGATCGCGGTGGTCAACCCGATGTCGCTGGCGGTGCTCAAGCCGCCGCGTGAATGGGGTGCGGACGGTGCCGACATCGTCTGTGGCGACGGCCAGCCGCTGGGCGTGCCGCTGTCGTCGGGCGGTCCGTATTTCGGGATTCTCGCCTGCCGCCAGGACCTGGTGCGGCAGATGCCGGGCCGCATCGTCGGCCGCACGACCGATCTGGACGGCAAGGAAGGCTTCGCGCTGACGCTGCAGGCGCGCGAGCAGCACATCCGCCGCGCCAAGGCCACGTCGAACATCTGCACCAACCAGGGCCTGCTGGTCACCGCGGCGACGATCTACCTGTCGTTGCTCGGGCCGGAAGGTCTGCGCCGCGTCGCCTGCGCGAGCATGAACAACACGCGCGCATTGCGCGACCGGCTGAGTGCGATCGAAGGCGTCCAGGTGCTGTTCGATCGGCCGGTGTTCCACGAGGTCGCGCTGCGCCTGCCGCGGCCGGTCGCCGGCGTCGTCGATCGCCTCGCGGGCGATCACATCGTCGCCGGATTTGCGCTCGACGAGGACTATCCGGAGCTCGGCGAAGCGCTGCTGGTCTGCGCGACCGAGACCAAGAACGAGGCCGACATCGAGCGTTTCGCCGGGGCGTTGGCCGCCGCGTTGGGGTAATCGCGACCCGATTGCGGCCTTTCCGTTCAGACGGCAGTCAAGCTCTCGGCACCCCTGGCCGCCAGGCCAGGGGTCGTCCAACGACGTCGTACCGAGGCATTCGCGTGAGCGAAGCGACGCAGGCGCATGCGTCGCGCAGCCGCACGAAAATCGCGTATTTCCCGGTGTTTTTGCCCTAAACGACGTCACACGGCTGTCGCGCGCATGAGACGTATAGACGTATGGACGTCCATATGTCCGTGGACTCCATTTGGGTGCCCGAGGCATTCCGGAGGGTGGTTCGGCGCCCATTTTCGGGGTATTCCGAAGCCCTTGTTTCGCATAAAAAATCTGTTGACACGACTGCAAGACAGGAATAATTTCTGCGCCGGTGACAACGATGATTTAAGGAATCATGGCTGCATCCCGGTTCGTCGACCCCTATGTCCTTCACGGCCTCAAGTCGGGGTCGGTAAAAAAAATCACGGTGTCGATCCCGCTCCACATTCTTCAGCTTCTGTCCGACGAGCGGACTCGCCGCCAGGTCAAGAACCTGCGCCACGCCACCAACAGCGATCTGCTGTGCGAAGCATTCCTTCACGCTTTTACTGGGCAAAAACTGCCAACTGACGAGGAGCTAAGACGCGATATGGCAACTGCAAAGAAAGCCGTAAAGAAAGCCGTAAAGAAACCCGCCAAGAAGGCCGCTGCGAAGAAGACCGCGGTCAAGAAGGCGGCCAAGAAGACCGTAGCCAAGGCCAAGTCGGCCACCGTGAAGAAGACCGCAGCCGCCAAGAAGCCGGCCGCGAAGAAGACCGCCAAGAAGACCGCCGTGAAGAAGGCAGCGGTCAAGAAGGCCGCGAAGAAGTAAGCGGACCTGTTCGTTTCCAGAAGTACCTGCAAGACGCGGCGACAACCCTCGCGGATCGCCGCTGAAGTCGCATAAGGCTGTAAGAAAGAGCCCACCGAAATTACTCTCCCTGCGGTTGCCCAGCGCAGGGGGAGCATTTCGGAAGCGCGCCGGGCGGCATCGCCGCCACTCCTCTGTTCCACTCCCTCGATCCGCCCACGTCCTGCCGGCGCACGCTGCCCATCCGGTACGCCGGCACGTGCGTTCCATGCGGCTCCCGGCCCGAAGCGCATCGGCCGCTTCGCTGCAGGGGCCGGATCTGCTCCGTACTCGCGTTCGTGCCGGGCGTGCTCCACGTTCCGCGGGCGGCGGCGATGCATCCGCCACGCGCTACCGGTCGGGCATCGGCTGCGCGTGTTCGACCAAAGTCCAACCGCTGCCCACGGGGTCTTGCCCTAGTCTTCACGGCAGTCGCCGATACGGGAGCCGGTCATGCGCTACGAGGATGTCTACCGCCAGTCGATCGAGGATCCGGAGGGCTTCTGGGCCGAGCAGGCACGCGCCATCGACTGGCACGTGCCGCCGCAGCGGATACTGGAATACACCGATCCGCCGTTCCGGCGCTGGTTTGCGGGAGGGCTGACCAACCTGTGCCACAACGCGGTCGATCGCCACCTTGCCGCGCGCGGCGACCAGCTCGCCCTGGTCGCCGTGTCGTCCGAAACGGGCACGACCCGCAAGATCAGCTACCGCCAGCTGCATCGGGAAGTGAACACCTTCGCCGCGGCAATGAAGTCGCTCGGTGTCGGCCGGGGCGATCGCGTCGTCGTCTACATGCCGAACATGGCCGAGGCCGTGTTCGCGATGCTCGCCTGCGCGCGCATCGGCGCGGTGCACTCGGTCGTGTTCGGCGGCTTCGCCGCGCACAACCTCGCGCTGAGGATCGACGATGCCAAGCCGAAGCTGCTGATCGCCGCCGATGCGGGCATGCGCGGCGGTCGCGTGATCCCGTACAAGCCGCTGGTCGACCAGGCGCTGGCGGCGGCCGTATCGCCCCCGCCGCACGTGCTGATCGTCAGCCGCGGGCTCGATCCGGACCCGGCATGGGTGCAGGGGCGCGACGTCGACTACGCGCCGCTGCGCGCACGGTACGAGGACGCGGAGGTTCCGGTCGAGTGGCTCGAGTCGAACGAGCCGAGCTACCTGCTCTACACCTCCGGCACGACAGGAAAGCCCAAGGGCGTGCAACGCGACGTCGGCGGCTACGCGGTGGCGATGGCGCTGTCGATGCGCGCCGTCTACGACGTCGGTCCCGGCCAGGTCATGTTTTCCACCTCGGACGTCGGCTGGGCGGTGGGGCATTCGTACAACGTCTACGGCCCGCTGATCGTCGGCGCCACCTCGCTGCTCTACGAGGGGCTGCCGACGAATCCGGATCCGGGCATCTGGTGGAAGCTGTGTGCCGACTACGGCGTGCGCACGATGTTCTCGTCGCCGACCGGCATCCGCGTGCTGAAGAAGCAGGATGGGGCGTGGCTGAAGAAGCACGACCTGACCGCGCTGAAGTGGCTGTTCCTGGCGGGCGAGCCGCTCGACGAGCCGACCGCGCAGTGGATCAGCGACGGGCTCGGCAAGCCGATCATCGACAACTACTGGCAGACCGAAACCGGCTGGCCGGTGCTGACGCTGCTGCCGGGGCTGGACCTCAAGCCCGTCAAGTTCGGATCGCCGGGCCTGCCGAATCTCGGCTACAAGCTGCGTGTCATCGACGAGGTCACCGGCGCCGATGCGGCGGCCGGCCAGAAGGGCGTGCTGGTGATCGAGCCGCCGCTGCCGCCCGGCTGCATGACCACGGTCTGGAACGACGACCAGCGCTTCCTGAGCAGCTACTTCAGCCACTTCAAGGAACTGCTCTACAGCTCGCTCGACTGGGCCGTCCGCGACGAGGACGGCTACACCTTCATCCTCGGCCGCACCGACGACGTCATCAACGTGGCCGGCCACCGGCTCGGCACGCGCGAGATCGAGGAGTCGGTCGCGACGCATCCGAGCGTCGCCGAGGCGGCTGTCGTCGGCGTGCACGACGCGCTCAAGGGCCAGGTGCCGGTCGTCTTCGCCACGCTCAGGCAGGCGACGGCCGATACGCCGGAGAGCGCGGCCAGCGGGATGCTCCAGTGCGTCGTCGACCAGCTCGGCGGCGTGGCGCGACCGGCGCGGGTCTACGTCGTCAACGCCTTGCCCAAGACCCGCTCCGGCAAGCTGCTGCGGCGGTCGCTGCAGGCGCTGGCCGAGGATCGCGATCCGGGTGACCTGTCCACGCTGGACGATCCCGGCGCGCTCGACGAGTGCCGCCGTGCACTCGAGCGCGGACCGAACGGCGGTGCCTAGCGCGTGTTGCGGACGTTGAGGTGAGCTGCGTTGAGCCGCCGCGCCATTCCGGCAAGGCGCCCGTCGCTGCCTTGGGTGGTGCCCAGGGCAAGGCGGGCAAGGTGGGCAATGCGGCCGGAGCGGTGCCGCTGCACACCCCTTCGGGAAGGCCCCTGGCGCGGCGCCCGGCGGCGTTGCCGCTCTTGGCCAGACGGCCAGTCTGACCGGCGGGCTGCGCCTTGCCGGATCACCACGCCAGAGGCCTTCGCACTCAGCCCAACGTCCACAACACGCTCCAGCGTCCCGGTGCGGCGCGGCCGCGCGCCGGTGCGTCGACCGGGATCAGGAGACCAGCGCTTCGGCCGTGGCGGCGAGGATCTCATCGGAAAGCGCCCGGTCCTCGACCGCACGCGCCAGCACGACGGCACCGACCATGCCGGCCAGCGTCGCCAGCGCCTTGCGCCGGCGCGCGGCGGCCGAGCGGCCACGAACGGCCCGCGTGAGCAGATCGAGCAGTCCGCTCAGTCCGTGCTGGAACGCGCGGCGTACCGCCGGCGACCGGCGATGGGCCTCGGCACCGAGCGAGGACAGGGCACAGCCGTGGCCGGGGTCGTCGCGGTGGCGCGGGCTGACGTAGTGCTCGATCAGCGCCGGCAGCGGGTCCCCGCCGGCATCGGCCAGCAGGCGCGACCAGCGCGCCTGCGCCTGGGCGAAGGCATGTTCGCAGGTCAGCGCGGCCAGGGCCTCCTTCGAAGGGAAATGGCCGTAGAAGCCACCGTGCGTCAGGCCGGCGCTCTTCATCAGGTCGGCGACGCCGATGCCGTCGAAGCCGTGCTGGCGGAACAGGTGCGAGGCGTGCTCGATGACGCGCTCGCGGTTGAGCGCGGCTTGTTCCCTGCTGACTCTCATGGCGGCTCCGGAGCGAACGGAAGGCTTGACATCTTAAATGACGGTCATCATACAATCCAGCCGGCCCGTTACCCGCCGCGACGGCAGGTCCGGTTTCCATTCCCGCCAGGTGCGCGATGAGCAGTTCTCGAACCGACTGGACCCGCAGTGCGATCGTCGCGGTGGCTGCCGCCGCATTCATCGTGACGATCAGCATGGGCGTGCGGCAGAGCTTCGGCCTGCTGCTGCAGCCGATCGGCCGCGACCTCGGCATCGCGCGCGAGAGCTTCGGCTTCGCGATCGCGGTCCAGAACCTGCTGTTCGGCCTGGTGCAGCCGTTCGTGGCGGCGCTGTCGGAGCGATTCGGCACACGGCGTACGCTGATCGCCGGCGCGATCGTCTACATCGCGGGCCTGCTGGCCGCCTCGGCGGTGCATACCGGCGACGGGCTGGTGCTGTCGTTCGGCGTGCTGGTGGGCCTGGCGCTGAGCGGTACCACCTTCGTGATCGTGCTCGGCGCGGTCGGCCGCCTGGTGGCGCCCGAGCAGCGCAGCGTGGCGTTCGGCATCGTGACGGCCGGCGGCTCGCTCGGCCAGTTCGCGGTGGTGCCGCTGGCGCAGGCGCTGATCGGCGCGTTCGGCTGGCGCTCGTCGCTGGTCCTGCTGGCCGTGCTGGTCGGCAGCGTGATCGTCGCGGCGTTCGGTTTTCGCGGCGCACGCGCCGCGGCCGGCACCGCGCCGCGCGCACCCGGCGAGCCGGACTGGAGCCTCGGCGCTGCGCTCGTGCGGGCGAGCCGCCACCGGCACTACTGGCTGCTCAACGGCGGATTCTTCGTCTGCGGCTTCCACATCGCGTTCGTCGGTACCCACCTGCCGGCCTATCTGGTGGACCGTGGTATCCCCGCGGCGATCGGTGCCTGGTCGCTCGCGCTGATCGGCTTGTTCAACATCGCCGGCTCCTACCTGTTCGGCGTCTGGGGCGGCCGGCATTCGCGGCCGCGGCTGCTGGCCGGCCTGTATGCCGCGCGCGCGGTGGCGATCGCCGCCTTCGTGCTCCTGCCGCTGTCGCCGGCGAGTGCGCTGGTGTTCGCGGCGACCTTCGGCTTCCTGTGGCTCGGCACGGTGCCGCTGACCAGCGGTGCGGTGGCGTCGATGTTCGGCCTCAAGCACCTGGCGACCCTCAATGGCGTGGTCTTCCTGAGTCACCAGGTCGGTGCGTTCTTCGGCGCCTGGTGGGCCGGCCTGCTGTTCGATCGCACCGGCAGCTACGCGACGATCTGGAACGTCAGCATCGTGCTCGGCATCCTCGCCGCGGTGCTCAGCCTGGCCACCCGCGATACCGCGGCCTTTCCGCGGGTGCCGCAGGCCGCGCTCGGCGCGGTGACATGAGCGCGCGCCGGATCGCACTGGTCGCGGTCGTGCTGGCGGTGCTGTTGGCGTCGCTGGCGCTCTGGGCGCGGCACGGCGGGGCGATCTTCCTGTCCGGTCTCGGCGCGATGATCTGCTGATCCGCGCGCGCGGCGGGCAGCCGTTTCATCGCTGCCGGCGACGCCGCGCACGTCCGTTCCCGGACAGGCCCGCTCACCGTTACTGCGTCGTCGTACCGGCGGGCCCGGGCCCGCTACGTCGCGGGATCGCCGGCCGGCGGCATCCGCCCCGTATAGCGCGCACGGGGCCGGATCAGGGCGCCCAAGGCCTGCTGCTCCAGGGCATGCGCCAGCCAGCCGGCGACGCGGCCGGCGGCGAACAGGGTCAGCGCCGCCTCGGGCGCGAGCTCGTGCACGAGGCAGATCGCGGCCAGCGTGAAGTCGATGTTCGGCGCCTGGCCGCTGGTTTCCTCGACGCAGGCGGCCAGCGCGGCCACGGAATCGAGCAGGCGCGGCCGCGGCGTGGCCGCGTGCAGCAGGGTGAGCAGCTCGCGGGCACGCGGATCGCCGTCGGGATACAGCGCATGGCCGAAGCCGGGCAGGTCGTCGCCGCGCCGCCAGCGCTCGGAGACGAAGCGCGCGACGGCGCCGGCCTGCAGCGATTCGCGGATGAAGACGTAGGCACGCGTTGTGGCACCCCCGTGCCGCGGGCCCGACAGCGCGGCCAGGCCGGCGCAGACGGTCGCGTGCAGGTGCGCACCGGTGGAGGCGACCACGCGCGCAGCGAACGCCGAGACGTTGAGTTCGTGGTCGGCGCAGAGCACGAGCGCGGCCCGCACCAGCGTGTCCAGACGTGCGTCGCCGCGTTTCCAGCGCTGGGCCAGGACGCGATGGACCGGACGCGTGCCGGCGCGGCCGCCGACCAGCAAGGCCGCGTTCTGCCGCAACAGCAGCGCAGCGGTCTCGCGGCGGACGATCGGGGAGGCGTTGAACGAATGCGGCGACGCCAGGGCCAGCAGCGGGATCGCCGCCAGCGTGCGCTCCAGCGGCGGCAGGCGCGTGTCGGCGACGATCGCGGCGACCGATGCCGGCCAGTCCTCCGCCGGTGCATGCGAGAACGGGTCGCGGTCGCCGCAATCCCAGAGGATGCGTGCGGCGTCCTCGAGGCCGGCGCCGTCGCGGACCAGGCCGATCGCCGACTGCCCGCGGTAGTAGGGACCGTCCGGACGGATCAGCGAAATGCGCGTCTCCATCACCGGCAGGCCGCGGTCGAGGCTCTGCGCCGCCCCGCGCGCCGCTCCCCGCCCGGCACGCTTGCGCGATGCCAGGCGCTCCACGTCCTGGCGCCGGTAGACGCGGCTGCGATGGTCCTCGCCCGGTCGCGACTCGACCAGGCCGCGGCTGACGTAGGCATACAGCGTCGCCGTGCTGATGCCGAGGAGGGCCGTCGCCTCGCCGGCCGGGATGTAGTCGCCGTCGCTCACGATAGGTTGATCGATACGATCAAGATTGATCAATGCATCCGATGGTGCCAGATTTCACCGCGACCGATAACCGGAGAGCGGCCTGACGCTGCAGGCTGCCGCCCGGTCCCCCTAGAATCCCGCCCGAGGAACCATCGATGACATCCATTGCGTCCGCCGGCGCGCGCTTCCGCGCCGCCCTGGCCGAAGAAGCCCCGCTGCAGGTGATCGGCGCGATCAACGCCAACCATGCGCTGTTGGCCCGTCGTGCCGGCTACCGCGCGATCTACCTGTCCGGTGGCGGCGTCGCGGCCGGCTCGCTCGGCCTGCCGGACCTGGGCATCAACACGCTCGAGGACGTGCTGGTCGACGTGCGCCGGATCACCGACGTGTGCGAGCTGCCGCTGCTGGTCGACATCGACACCGGCTTCGGGCCGAGCGCGTTCAACATCGCGCGCACGGTCAAGTCGCTGATCAAGGCCGGCGCCGCCGCCTGCCACATCGAGGACCAGGTCGGCGCCAAGCGCTGCGGCCACCGGCCCGGCAAGGAAATCGTACCGGCGGCCGAGATGGCCGACCGCGTCAAGGCGGCGGCCGATGCCCGGACCGATCCGGCGTTCTTCCTGATCGCACGCACCGATGCGATCCAGGTCGAAGGCGTGGACGCGGCGATCGAGCGCGCGATCGCCTGCGTCGAGGCCGGCGCCGACGGCATCTTCGCCGAGGCGGCCTACGACCTGCCGACCTACCGGCGCTTCGTCGATGCCGTCAAGGTGCCGGTGCTGGCCAACATCACCGAGTTCGGCAAGACGCCGCTGTTCACGCGCGAGGAACTCGCATCGGCCGGCGTCGCGATCCAGCTCTATCCGCTGTCGGCGTTCCGCGCGATGAACAAGGCCGCCGAGACCGTCTACGAGGCGATCCGCCGCGACGGCCACCAGAAGAACGTGATCGACCTCATGCAGACGCGCGAGGAGCTCTACGACCGCATCGGCTACCACGCCTACGAGCAGCAGCTCGATGCGCTTTTCAGGAACGCGACGAAAGGAGGCTGATCCGATGAAAAGATCCTGGGCGCTGGTGGTGGTGCTCTCGGCAGGCATGCTGGCGGGCCCTGTGCGGGCGGCCGAGGTACCGATGCCGGACGAGACCGAGGTGGCCCGGGCGGTCGGCGAGCAGATCGACGGAGCGGACGTATGCGTAGCACCGAAGCATCTGCCGGGCTTCGACGAGGACGGCCACGCGGTCCTCGCGAACACGCAGGCCTACTCCGGCCCCGATACGCGCCGGCAGATCGACACGCTGGTGCGCCTCAAGTACGCGACGACCGGCGAGCAGCCGAACACGAACGGTACGCCGTGGCAGACGCTGACGCTGACCGAGGCCGGACGCGAGGTGTTCGGCTGGAACGTCGGCAGGCCGGGCCGGTTGTGCTACGCCAAGCGCAAGCTGCACGACATCGCGCTGTACACGCCACCGGTCGAGCGCGGCGGCTTCTGGATCGTGCGCGTGGTCTACCACTGGGTCGCGGTCGAGCCGACGGCCTGGAGCAAGCCGCTGCTGGAGGCCGGCCTGCTCGATCGGGACGCCGATACGATCGCCGCGCCGCGCCGCGCGTCGGCCGCGCTGGTCCTGACGCAGCGTGGCTGGAAGGACGAGTCGTGGTTCGGCTACCCCACCGCCACGAAGGACTGAGCGGTACGCCGTGGCGGCGCGCCTCCGGGCGGCCGCGGCGAGGACGGGTGCCGGGTAGCGAGCACCCTGTTGTCAGGCCTCCATCGAGGTTGGCGAGATGAGTACATCGCATAGCGACAAGCCATCGGCGGCGCCGCGGATCGATCCGCGCGAGACCGCACGCAAGCTGCTGCAGACCGAACTGGACGGGCTGCCGGCGGACGAGCGCGCGGTGATCGAGCGCTTCATCGCGCGCCGCAGCGTCTCGCGCAACATCGTGCGCGAGTTCGAGAGCGGGCGCCGCCTCGGCGACCGGATCGCCGATCGCGTCGCGGCGGTCGGCGGCAGCTGGGCGTTCATCCTCGCCTTCCTGGCCGCGCTGGTCGTCTGGATGATCTTCAATACCTTCGTGCTCGCGCGCGAGGCCTTCGATCCGTATCCGTACATCCTGCTCAACCTGGTGCTCTCGTGCGTGGCCGCGATCCAGGCGCCGATCATCATGATGAGCCAGAACCGCCAGGCGGCGACCGATCGCCTCGGCGCGCAGCACGACTACGAAGTCAACGTCAAATCCGAACTCGAGATCATGCAGGTGCACGAGAAGCTCAACGCGCTGCGCGAGCGCGACTGGGCGGTGCTCGTCGAACTGCAGAACCGCCAGATCCAGATGCTGCAGCGCCTGATCGAGGCGCAGGCGGGCATCGGCACCGGCGGACCTACCCCACCCCACGACAGCGAAAGAGAACCCTCATGAGCGAAACCGCCATCCCGTTCAAACCGAAGAAGTCCGTCGCGCTGAGCGGCACCGCCGCCGGCAACACGGCGCTGTGCACGGTCGGCCGCACCGGCAACGACCTGCATTACCGCGGCTACGACATCCTCGACGTCGCCACCGCCTGCGAGTTCGAGGAGATCGCCTACCTGCTCGTCCACGGCACCCTGCCCACGGTGGCGGAGCTGGCCGGCTACAAGGCCAAGCTCAGGTCGCTGCGCGGCGTGCCGGCCGCGGTCAAGGCGGTGCTCGAGCAGCTGCCGCCGTCGGCGCACCCGATGGACGTGATGCGCACGGCGGTTTCGGCACTGGGCTGTGTGGCGCCGGAGAAGGACGACCACAACCATCCCGGCGCGCGCGACATCGCCGACAAGCTGATGGCCTCGCTCGGGCCGATGCTGCTGTACTGGTACCACTACAGCCACAACGGCAAGCGCATCGACGTGGAGACCGACGACGACTCGATCGGCGGCCATTTCCTGCACCTGCTGCACGGCCGCAAGCCGTCGGACCTGTGGGTGCGGGCGATGCACACCTCGCTGATCCTCTACGCGGAGCACGAGTTCAACGCGTCCACCTTCACGGCGCGCGTGATCGCCGGCACCGGCAGCGACATGCACTCGTGCATCGCCGGCGCGATCGGCGCACTGCGCGGCCCCAAGCACGGCGGCGCCAACGAGGTGGCGTTCGAGATCCAGAAGCGCTACGCGACGCCGGGCGAGGCCGAGGCCGACATCCGCGCGCGCGTCGAGCGCAAGGAGGTCGTGATCGGCTTCGGCCATCCGGTCTACACCGTCAGCGACCCGCGCAACAAGGTCATCAAGGAGGTCGCGCGCGAGCTGTCGGCAGACCAGAAGAACCTGAAGATGTTCGACATCGCCGAGCGGCTGGAATCGACGATGTGGGAGATCAAGAAGATGTTCCCGAACCTGGACTGGTTCAGCGCGGTGAGCTACCACATGATGGGCGTGCCGACCGCGATGTTCACGCCGCTGTTCGTGATCGCGCGGACCTCCGGCTGGAGCGCCCACGTGATCGAGCAGCGCATCGACGGCAAGATCATCCGGCCCAGCGCCAACTACACGGGTCCCGAGGACCTCGCCTTCGTGCCGATCGACCGGCGCTAGGCGCGCCGGCCCGGCGGCGGACCGTTCCGGCGTCCGCCGCGGCCGCGCGGGGTTTCAGTCCAGCGTGCGCACCCGGAAGCTGCGGCCCTTGATGCGCCCGGCGCGCAGGCGCTGCAGGGCGGTGGCGGCGGTATCGGCACGGATCGCCACGCAGGTGCGCGTCGCGAACACCGCGATCTTCCCGATCACCTCGGCGTCCAGGCCGGCATCGCCGGTCAGGGCGCCGACGACGTCGCCGGGACGCAGCTTGTCCTGGCGGCCGGCGTCGATGCACAGCGTCCGCATCGTCGCCCGCAGCGGTGCGGCGGCCGTTGCGGCCGGCAACGGCGTCCAGCGCACGCGCGCGCCCTGGCGTGCCTCGATCGCGCCGATGCGCGGCATCTGTGCGGGCGCCACCAGGCTGATGGCGAGCCCGCTGCGGCCGGCGCGCCCGGTGCGGCCGATCCGGTGGACGTGGCTGTCGGCGTCGGAGGCGAGGTCGTAGCTGACCACCAGCGGCAGGTCGTCGATGTCCAGCCCGCGCGCGGCGACATCGGTGGCGGCCAGGATCACGCAGCTGCGGTTGGCGAACTGCACCAGGATGTCCTCGCGTTCGCGCTGTTCCAGGTCGCCGTGCAGCGCCAGCGCGCTGTGGCCCAGGCCACGCAGCCGTTCGGCGACGTCCTCGGTGTCGCGGCGGGTATTGCAGAACACCAGCACGGACGCCGGGCGCTGCGCGCCGAGCACCTGGACCAGGGCCTCGAAGCGGCGGGTCGCGTCGATCTCGTGGAAGCGCTGCTCGATCGTGTCGTCGGCATCGGCGACCGTGACTTCGGCCGGGTCGCGCTGCAGGTGCTCGCTGATCGTGCGGATCGGCGGCGGCAGTGTGGCCGAGAACAGCAGCGTGCGGCGCTGCCGCGGCAGGCTGACGGCGATGGCGTTGATCGCGTCGAGGAAGCCCATGTCGAGCATGCGGTCGGCTTCGTCCAGCACCAGCACGCGCACGCCGTCCAGCAGCAGGGCGCCGGCGTCGATCAGTTCCTGGATGCGTCCGGGCGTGCCGACGACGACATGCGGTGCATGGGTCAGCGAGGCCAGCTGTGGCCGCAGCGGAATGCCGCCGCACAGGGTCAGCAGCTTGAGGTTGGGGATGAAGCGGGCCAGGCGGCGGATTTCCTTGCTGACCTGGTCCGCCAGCTCGCGCGTGGGGCAGAGCACCAGCGCCTGCACGGCGGTGACGGCGGGGTCGACGGCGGCCAGCAGGCCCAGGCCGAAGGCGGCGGTCTTGCCGCTGCCGGTGCGCGCCTGGACGATCGCGTCGCGCCCTTCCAGGATGGCCGGCAGGCTTTGTGCCTGCACCGGCGTCATTTGCGCGTAGTCGAGTGCGGCGAGGGCCTGCTGCAACGCAGGCGGGAGGGGCAGTGTCGAGAAGTCGGTCATGCGCCATGATCGCATCTTGGCGCGCGCGCGACAGGTTTCATCCGGTGCGCCGCGCGCTGCCGCCGCGCCGGGCAGCCTGGCGACGGTGACGCCGGCTCCGCCGCGCAGTGCCCTGGCGTCGTCGGGCGGGGTCCCGCGGGACCGGCGCGGGGACCCGTCCGCGTGCGGCCGCGAGGCTACTTCTCGTAGCGGTAGTTGATGCCGGCGCGGTTGCCGTTGGTGGCGCTCTGCGCCTCGAAGTTCCAGCGACGGTGGAACAGGTAGCGCAGCGTGACGACCTCGCCGGGCTCGAAGATGCCGACGCCGTAGCTCAGGTAGAGCTTGGGCGACAGGTACTTGCCGACCGTGAACGCGGCGCCGCCCAGCGCGGCGTTGTCGGCGACGCCGATGTCGTCCACGCCCATGCGCTTGCCGATGCTCTTGGCCAGCAGGTCGCCGCCGGCGGTGCCGAGTGCGCGCGCGGCGGTGCCGAGCATGTCGCCTTCGCCGCTGCCCAGTGCCGACAGCGGCTTGCCGGTGACCAGGTAGGACAGCGCCTGCGACTGCTCCATGGCCGGCTCGGAGAACACCGTCAGCACCGGCAGGATCGCCGTGCCGCGGACCATCAGGCCGGCGGTGACGTCGTCGGCCTCGATCTTGCGCACCGCGCGGATGTCCAGGCCCGGGTTATCGAGTGCCGTGCCGGCGAACAGCACCCGGCCGGTCTCGATCTTGAGATCCTGGCCATAGGCCTTGTAGGTGCCGCCGACGTTCAGCGTGCCGGTGCCGGTGGGCGCGCGGCCGGGCCGCTGGTTGATGCGCAGGTTGCCGGCGATCGTGCCGTCGAGGCCGAAGCCGGCCAGCTTGACCTGGTCGCCGAGTTCGACCGAGACGTTGACGACGACCGGCGGCGCCTGGCCCGGCTCGACCCGTTCGGCATCGGTGACGACCACGTCGGGCGAGGCCGCGCTGGCGCCGCCGCCCGGCAGCTTGCTGACGTCGACGTTCGCCTTCGGCACGGCGACCTTGCCGTTGACGTAGGTGCCGCTGGCGTTGCGCTCGATGCTGAGGTCCGGCGAGATCAGCACGTTGGCGGCGGGAATGTCGGCGGCCAGGAAGTCCTCGCCGCGGATGGTGATCGCTAGCGGTGCGGCGGCGGCCAGCCCGCCGTTGCCGTCGATCGTCAGCCGGCCCTTGCCGGAGCCGATGCCGCCCTGCAGGACGAAGCGGTCCGCCCCCTCGGCGCGCAGCGTGACCTGGCCGTCGTGCAGCTTGAGGCCGGCGATCGGCACTTCGGTCGCGAAGTCCTTGAGCGTCAGTGCGCCGGCCAGCTGCGGTGCCGACAGCGTGCCGCCGAGGGTGTAGTCGGCGGCGAGGCTGCCCTTGGTGTTGGCGACCTCGGTGGTCAGCAGCTCCAGGAAGGCGAGGCTCTTGAGGTCGAGCGTCACGCGGCCGCCGAGGTTCTGGTCGCTGCCGGGAGCGCCGCCGAGCTCGACGCGGCCGTCGAGGCGCCCGTCGTGGTCGAGGCCGGCCTTGACCGTGGCGACCGTCGCCGACGGCGAGAACCGTGCGTCGAGCGCGAAGCCGGTGTAGCTCAGCAGCGGCTGGGCGCCGGCCTCGACGTAGATCACGCTGCCTTCGGCCGAGGTCAGCGTGGCCTGGCCGTTCAGCGCGCCGGCGGCGTCGCGGCGGATGTCGCCCTCGCCGTTGATCTCGCCGCGCAGGCGCACCGGCGCGTCGGGCGCGGCCAGCCGTACCACGGTGCGCAGCGGCAGCTTCTCGATCCGGTAGCGGGCGGCCAGGCTGCCGTCGGCCGCGCCGTTGCCGCCGACGCACAGGCGCGCATCGGCGCCAGTCAGGCAGCTGTCGGCTAGCGTGAAGCGCTGGCCGTCCCAGCCCATTGCGGCCGGCGCCGCCAGATCGAAGCGGGTGGTTTCGCGCGGGCCGGCGATCGAAAGACCGAGCGTTCCCAGGCTGCCGTTCCAGCGACCGTCCTTGGCACCGCCGGACAGCGCGAGCGTGATGTCGGCCGGCTTGCCGGCGCCGGCCAGGCGCAGGCGATGGCTGGCCTGGTTGCCTTCGGCCTCGACTGCCAGGCTGTCGAAACGCAGGTCGCCCTGGGTCAGGCCGGCGATCGTCACCGTGGCCTTGCCGGACGGATCCTCGAGATTGGCGACGTTGGCCGTGACGCCGAGCGTGTCGATGTGCAGGTCGCCGAACGCGATCGCGGTGCCGTCGGCGCGCCCGTCCACGTTCAGTGCCGGCCAGCGGCCGCGGATGCGGAAGTCGCCGCCGAGCCGCCCGCCGGCGTCGGGCAGCCAGTCGGCCAGGGAGGCGATGGCCAGCCGCAGGCTGGCATCGGTCTGGTTGCCGCCGCGGCCGGTCATCTCGACCGTGCTGCCGCCCGAGCGCAGTGTCAGGTTGCCGTCGACGATGAAGTCGGGCTTGATCGTCAGGTCGGCCTGCCCGCCGACCGGCCGCTGCCGCAGCGTGCCGCCGAGGCGGTCGATGCGCAGGGTGGTATCCGGGCCCTGGTCGGTCAGCGTGCCGGTGCTGGCGAGGTCGAAGTCGAGCGCGCCGGGCCAGTCGGCGGCGAACGCGCCGGGATCGAGGCGCTGCGCCTTGGCGCGGATGTCCCAGCCGATCGCCGGCTTGAGCGTGACCGTGCCGCTGGCATCGAGCCCGCCCTTGGGCTGGACCAGGGCCAGCGTCTTCAGCGCGACGGCTTCGGGCGTTCCATCGAGATCCAGCGTGATGTCGGCCAGTTGCCCCGGCGGTCCGACCGAAAGTCTGCCGCGCGCCGCATAGGCCGCCGCGCTGCCTTCCACGTCGAGCCTGCCGTGGCTGGCCAGGACCTGGCCGGCCAGCTCGGCCGGCAGTACGACGTCCTTCCAGTCGAGCGTGAGCGTCGCGCTGACCGGATCGGCCTTGAGCCGAACCTCGCCGTTCGCGTCCAGGCGGCCTTCGAAGTCGGGGCTGGTGATGCCGAGCGCCTCGATGCGCAGCAGCTCGTCGGTCAACGCGTAGCGCAGCGGCTCGATGTGCAGGCGGCGTTCGTCGAGCGTCACGTCGCCCGCGAGGCTGCCCTGTCCGCGATCGCCTTCGCCGCGCAGCGCCACCGCGACGCCGGCCAGGCCGGCCTCGGGCGCCAGCACCTTGGGATCGAAGCGCGGCACGTCGAGGGCCAGCGTCCACGGCCAGCGCGCGTCCTGGCCGAGTGTCGCATCGAGCGTGGCCGCCATCGGCGTGTCGAGCCGGAGTGCCAGGCGCGCCTGCTTGCCGTCGCTGTCGGCGTCGAGCGTGCCTGCGTACTCGGCGTCGCCGGCGCGCCAGCGGAACGTCGTGCGGCCCTTGCCGGCATAGCCTTCGCGGGTGGTCAGCGTGCCGTCGAGGTCGACGCTGCCGTCGGGCGCGCGCAGCGCGAGCTGGCGCACCGTGATGCCCGCGCCGGTCCAGGCGGCAGCCAGGTCGAGGCTGTCGGCGGCGAACAGCGGCTGGCCGTCCTGGCTGATCTTCGCGCCGCGCAGCGCGAACCGTTCCAGCGCGATGTCCAGCGGCGGCTGCAGCGAGAACGTGCCGGCCGGCTCCTCCGGCTTCGGCGGCAGCGTGGTCAGCGCGACGTCGACTGCCTCGACGGCGAGGTCCTGGATGACGACGCGCCGGCCGAGCAGCGCGGTCAGCGCCAGGTCGACCGAGAGCGTGCCGATGCGGGCATCGACGCCGGCCTCGGCATCGCGATAGCGCACGCCTTCGAGCCGCAGCGGGCCGGCCAGCGTGCCGCTGCTGCGCTCGACGATGAGCTTGCCGTCGAGCGCCGCCTCGGCGCGCGCCAGGACGAACCGTGCGCCGGCGCCGGTGTTGAGCAGCCACAGCACGGCTAGCAGCACGAGCACCAGCACGATCAGCAGCGCGATTCCGATCCGCTTGAACCATTTCATAGGTCGGGCCCGATGATGATGTGCAGCTCCACGCCGCTGGCGTGCTTGTCGCCGATCGGGGTGCCGAGGTCGACCCGCACCATGCCCACCGGCGAGCGCCAGCGCAGGCCGAAGCCGGCGCCGACCTTGAGGTCGAAGTTGCCGCCGGAGAACGCATCGCCGCTGTCGACGAAGGCGGCGGCGCCCCAGTTCGGCGAGAAGTAGTACTCGTACTCGGCGCTGGCGACCACCAGCTGCTTGCCGCCGATCACGTCGTCCTCGTCGTTGCGCGGGCCGACGGTCTGGAACGCATAGCCGCGGATCGAGCGGTCGCCACCGGCGAAGAAGCGCAGCTCCGGCGGCAGGCGGTCGAAGTTGCTGACCTGGGTATAGCCGAGCGAGCCGCGCGCGATGAAACGGCTGTTGTCGCCGAGCCCGCGGATCCACTTGGCGTCGGCGGTGACCTGGGCGAAGCTGGTGTCCGACAGCAGCGACTCGGTGCCGGCGCGGCCGGCGAAGGTCAGCGACCAGCCGCGGCGCGGGAAGTTGAGGTCGTCGGCGCGCTTCTTGGAGAACGAGATCTCCGGATAGAGCAGGGTGGTCGAGCCCTTGACGTCGGCGACCTTGAAGTCGCCGGTCAGGAAGTTGACGCCGACCGTCCGCAGCCAGCCGTGCCAGATCCGCGAATCGTTGGCGGTCAGGCGCAGCGTCTTGGACTGGCTGGTGTCGGTATCCTCGTCGCGGTAGGTCGCGCCGAAGTTGTAGGCGTGGTTGTCCGGCCCCGGCAGCGGGATCTGGTAGAGGCCGGTGATCGTGCTGAGCCGCTGCGCCAGCAGCGCCTCGAAGTTGAGCTTGTGGCCGCGGTCGTTGACCCAGCGGCGCTCGACGCCGCCGCGCACGCCCGGCCCGGTGTCGGTGCCGATGAAGACACCGCCGGTGTAGACGGTGCGCTTGGCCGGCGCCAGCATGACGTCGATCGGTACCACCCCGTCGGCGGCGGCCTCGACATTCGGCTGCACCTGGGCGATCGCGAAATAGTTCGCATCGACCAGCCGTTGCTGGAACGCCAGCAACTGGTCCTGCGAGTAGTAGTCCTTGCCCGGCTCCCACGGGATGTAGCGGGTCATGAAGTCGTCGGCGAACTGGCCGCCCTCGAAGCGCGTCTCGCCGAAGCGGTAGCGGTCGCCGGCCTTCCAGCCCAGGTGGATCTGGGCGGTATTGCTGGACCGGGTGACGTCCACGCGATGGGTGTCGATCGTCGCGTCCAGGTAGCCGCTGCCGAACAGGGCCGAGGAGATCGTCGCCTTGCTGCGCTCATAGGCGGCATGGTCGAGCGGGTGGCCGATGCCGGGCTCGAAGCCGGCCCGGGCCCGGTCGATCGCGCGGATGCCCTCGGTTTCGCCGTCGATGCGCAGGTCGACATCGGTCACGCGGACCGGCTCGCCGGGCTTGACCTCGATGACCGCGGTGAAGGTGTCGCCGGCCTGCTTGAGCTCGCCCTGGACGGACACGTTGTAGTAGCCGTACGGCTCCAGCGCGGCCTGGATCTGGCCTTCGGCGCGGTTGTACAGGCGCCGCGCCTGCGCCGGGCTGACGTCGCGGGTGGCGTACTGCTGCAGCTCCAGGCGTGCCAGGGCGGCCTCGCGCAGCGGACCGTCCAGGCCTTCGAGCTGCACGGCCAGCCGCGCGCCGGCAGCGGGGCCGGCCAGCAGCAGGGCGGTGGCGGCCAGGGCGGCCGCGCAACCGGGGTGGCGTGGGTAGGTCATGCAGGGCGCCATCGGGACCGGGTCCGGACCTTATAGCAAACGCGGCGGCCCGATGGTGCTGGGCGTTGCGCACCGTTTCAATTGCTTGCAGGTCGCGGCCGCGGCGCGCCGGGCTGTTCAGCCAGCGGCGTCGCCGGAGCGGTGCGCGACCCAGGCGCCGATCAGCGCCGAAACGTACGGGATCGACTGCGCGGCGAGGATCGCGATCCACAGCTTGCCTTCGACGTAGTTGAAGCCGACCGAGTGGACCATGCCGACGATGCAGGCGGCGAGCGCGACCAGCATCAGCCCCTCCTCGCGCACGGCGGTGAACGGGCTGGGCTTGACCCCCAGGCGGCGGCTCTTGGCGGTGCGGATGAACTCGCCCTTCTTCTGCCACAGCCCCTGGAAGATGCCGCGCGCGATCGCGTGCGACAGGCCCATGCTGGCGATCGAGGCCATGATCGTGTCCTTCCACGAACACGGCACGCGTACCCGGTACAGCACGATGCCGAACACCGCCTTGCAGACGAAGAAGCCGATGATCGGCACCAGGAACAGCTGCAGCGGCAGCGCGAAGTACTGCGGCCAGCCGACCATGCCGACCGTCCAGGCGATCGCCATCAGCGTGAACACCAGGTGCAGCGCGTCGGCGAACCACGAGAACCAGCCGGTCAGGAAGTGGAACTTCTGGCCGCGGCTCAGCGGGCTGTCGCCGGAGACCATCCAGTCCCAGTGCGCCTTCATGATCTGCATCGCGCCGAAGGCCCAGCGGTAGCGCTGCGACTTGTAGGCCTTGAAGTCGGCCGGCGTCAGGCCCTTGCCGATCGCCTCGTCGACGTAGACCAGGTCGTAGCCGGCGTGCATCAGGCGCAGGCCGAGCTCGGCGTCCTCGCAGATCGTCCATTCCGACCACGAGCCGGTGTCCACCAGCGTGGCCTTGCGCACCATCGTCATCGTGCCGTGCTGGATGATCGCGTTGCGCTCGTTGCGGTGGTGCATGCCGATACGGAAGAAGCCGTCGTACTCCCAGTTGCACATGCGCCGGAACGCGTTGTGCTCCCAGTCGCGGTGTGCCTGCGGGCACTGCACGACGGCGACCTTCGGGTCGCGGAAGTAGCCGGTCAGCGCGCGCAGCCAGTCCTTGCGCACCTCGTAGTCGGCATCGACCACGGCGATGACCTCGGCGCGCGGATCGGTCACGGTCAGGCCGTAGTTGAGCGCGCCGGCCTTGAAGCCGGGCCAGGGTTCCAGGTGGAAGAAGCGGAAGCGCGGCCCGTGCTTCTCGCAGTAGGCCTCCAGCGGCTTCCAGACCTCCGGGTTGCGGGTGTTGTTGTCGATCACCAGCACCTCGAAGTTCTCGTAGTCGAGCGCGGCCAGCGAGTCGAGCGTGAGGATCACCATCTCCGGCGGCTCGTTGTAGCAGGCCAGGTGGATCGACACGAACGGCTGCGGATCGCCGGGCTGCGGCGTCAGCAGGCCGAAATGCCGGATCCAGCGAGGGCGCCAGATCACCTCGGTGAACTCGAAGCCGTTGATCAGCAGGACCAGGATGATCGCGAACTGCGCCGGCAGCAGCAGCGTCAGCATCGTCCAGTCCAGCGGACTCAGGTAGAAGTCGTACGGCAGCGTCGCCGACCAGACCAGCAGGGTGCCGCCGAGCTGGATCAGGACCAGGAAAAACCACAGGCCCGCCGTGCGGAACCGCATGAAGTGGCGGGCGAACCAGAACATCGGCAGCAGCGCCAGCAGCGAGGCGGCGGCCGCCTTCCACGGCCAGGTGGTGTCCTCCACGACCGAGCCGGTGAACGCGAACTTCGGCTGGCGATTGGCGTTGAGCACGCCCCAGTAGGCACCGGCGCGGCCCTCGTTGGCCTCCTTCCACGGCTGGTCGAACGCTTCCATGACGTAGTAGTCGATGTTCTCCCGGGCGGCCAGGTTGAACCACTCGCGCAGGAACTGCGCCTCGTTGGCGAGGGTCGGGCGCGCGTACTCCTTGCGGTCGCCGTTGGACGGCCAGCCGATCTCGCCGATGACGACCGGCTTGTCGGGGAACAGCCGCTTGAGCTGCTGGTACTGGCCCAGCGTGAAGCCGATCGCGTCCTTGCGCGGGATTCGCTCCCAGTACGGCAGCAGGTGCACGGTGATGAAGTCGACGTGGCGCGCCAGCTCGGGATTGCGCTCCCAGACGAAGAACGGCTCGGCGGTCGAGACCGGGATGTCGAGCTGCGCGCGGGCCCGGTCGAGGTAGCCGATCAGCTGGTCGACGCTGACGTCGCCGCGCAGCACCGATTCGTTGCCGACGATCGCGCGCTCGATGTTGTCGTACTTGCGCGACAGCGTGACCAGGGCTTCGAGTTCGCGGTCGTTGTGATCGACGCGCCGGTCGAGCCAGGCGCCGGCCATCACCTTCATGTCGTACAGCCGCGCCAGCCGCGGGATCTGCGGGCTTTCCAGCGACGCGTAGGTACGGATGCGCCGCGTGTACTGCGCCATCAGGCGGATGTCGCCGGCCAGTTCCGCCTCGCTCGGGTAGATGTCCTTGGTCGGATCCTGGTAGCGCTGGAACGCGCTGAACGCGAAGCCGCCGACCTGGCCGTTCCAGTCGGCGATCGGCGTGGGCCGGTTGAGCCAGGCCCACAGGCCGAAGTTCAGCACCGCGATGGTCAGGCTGAGCGCCAGCGCCCGCCAGAACGATTTCTGCACGGGTGCGGTCTGGGCGGTCGGGGTCAAGCGGCGGCCTCGGCGTAGCGAAGGCGCGGATGCCGCGCCACACAAAGGGCGTCAGGATAGCCCAAGCGCCTGAATACCCTCAATCGAGCGGTTCGGATCGTTCCCGGGTAGAGGGCCGGTTGCGCCGACGGGCTTGTTCCAGCGTCGACGGGTCGATCCAGGAAAGGCCCTGGTCGGCCGAGTGGGCAGTGTCGTGGAGGTAGCCGTCGCTCGTCCCGGAATCGGCGTGCGATCGGCCGGCCATCCCCGCGGCGCCTGCGCTGTCTCGGCCGTTGCGGGCGTGCAAGGACCTGCAGGCGTCGCGGCGCCGGTGCGCGCGGGCATCGGCGTGGCGGAGGCTGGGCCGGAAAGCACGGCGGCGGCGCGCTCAGTCGGTGGCGGGCGCCGGGCGGCGGTTCCGCGTGCGGATCCGGTCGACCAGGATCGGCGCCAGCGCCAGCGTCGCCATGCCGAGCATCGGCAGCACCACGTCGCGCTGGGCGACCAGGCCCAGGCCGAGGCGGCCGTCACGCGCCAGCGAAGCGGCGATGCCGGCGCCGAGACTGGTCTCCACGGCCGTCATCACCGCTCCGCCGACGGTGCTGGTGGCGAGGAAAAGCGCCAGCGGACAGCGCAGCCAGGCCAGCGCGACCGTCACCGCCCCGTACGGGAAGAACGACACCAGGCGCAGGAACAGCGTGTAGCTGACCGGGTGGGCATGGTAGCCCGTGCGAATGCGTGCGATCAGCAGTGGCGGTGGCCGATCCGCGCCGGCGAAGGCGTGCCGGCTGGCGAGGAACAGCACGCTGGTGCCGAGGATCAGGCCGATCGTCGAGAGCAGCGTGCCTTGCAGCACGCCGAACAGCATGCCGCCGGCCAGTACGATCAGCACCGCACCGGGCAGGCCGGTCGCCGCCGCGACCGTCATCGCCGCGACCTGGATCAGGCCGGCCGCGACCGGGTGGGCGGCGATCTGCCGGTGCAGGTCGCCCTGGCGATCGAGCAGGCCCGTCGGATGGAACCGGTCCAGCATGCCCGACACGTACAAGGCGACGCCGGCGGCGATCAGCAGGAACAAGGGCAGGGCGGAGCGCAGGCGCTTCATCGGAATCGGGACAGGGAAGGCGGGACGTGGCGCGGGACGCCGCGCAGTGGCCGTCGAGGATACCGGCTTTGCCGGCCGGACTCGACGTCGCGCCCGTCGCGCGATGCCGTTCCGCGTCGATCGCGCTCCGGTGCCCGATTGCAACGACGATCAGCGCAGCGTCGCGTAGACGGTGACTTCCTCGCGGTCGTGGTAGAGCTGGCGTGCGCGCCAGTCCAGGCGCTTGCCGGCGCCGGCGGCGGCTTCCGTGACGCGCTCGCGGCAGAGCATCACCTCGTCGTAGCGCTTCTTCATCGGCAGCTTGAGATTGAACACGGCGTGCCGGCACCAGCCGGCCGCCAGCCAGTCGCCGATGCGCGCGGCCACCCGTCGCGGCTGCTCGACCATGTCGCAGACCAGCCAGTCGACCGGGCGCGCCGGCTGATAGCGGAAGCCGTCCTCGCGCCGGTGGTCGACCAGGCCCGATTCGAGCAAGCCGGCATCCATCGGCCCGTTGTCGACGGCGGTGACGTGGATCGAACGCCGGACCAGCTGCCAGGTCCAGCCGCCCGGCGCGGCCCCCAGATCGACCGCGCTCATGCCGGGCCGCAGCCAGCGCTCGCGCTCGCCGGCGTCGAGCAACACGAAGAAGGCTTCCTCGAGCTTCAGTGTGGAGCGGCTCGGCGCGCCGCGCGGGAAGCGCAGGCGCGGGATGCCGCCGGGCCAGGGGGCGCTGTGAGCGACATCGGCCACCGCCACCAGGGCGGTGGCCGGATCGAGCAGGCCCAGGTGCAGCCGCCAGCGCGAGTCGGCCGCGATCAGACGCTCGCGCTTCATCGCCACGATCAGGGCGGTGTTGAGCGCCCGGCACAGGCCGGAGAGTTCGCGCCCTTCGGTGCTGTCGGGCGATTCGATCCAGGCGTCGGCGAACGTCAGGCCGGTGGCACGGATGGCCGGCATCAGAACGGCGAGCCGATCGGTGGCCGGCAATCGATCGACGCGCGCGTGCAGCCGCAGCCATTGCCGGGCGAAGATCAGCGCGTCCGTGCGCAAGGCCCGGTCGTAGCGCGCGGCTGATGCCTCGTCGGCCAGGATGAACTCCACGTAGCCGCTGTCGCGCCGGGCCCGGACGTAGCCGCCGGTCGCCAGGACGGCGTCGCGGGCGGCCAGCTCCTGCGCGCAGTCGTTCTCGAAGCCGGGACGGCACCAGGCCAGGAAGCCGTCGATGGGGCGACGGGGAAGCGCGGTGTCGGGCATGGAGGCGGCAGGGTCCGGAGGGGTGGCCGGATTATCGTTCATGCATCGCGGCCAGGCATGGCGAGGCTCGCCGCGGGTCAGTACATCGCCCCGCCATCGCGCGCGTAGCGGTGCAGCACCTCGCGCGCCGGGTCGCGCAGGATGTCGCGGCGGACGGCGATGCCGCGGCGCTGCAGCTCGCCGATCCAGTCGGCCGGCAGCGGGCCTTCGTCGAACGTGGTCAGCGTCATGACGTCTTCGGACCGCGCGCCGATCAGCAGCGCGTCGACGCCGGCCCAGACCGTCGCGCCGTAGCACTGGCAGCACGGTTGCGAGCTGGTGGCCAGCACGTAGCGGCTGCCGTCCTCGTTGAGGCGCTTGCGCTGCAGCCGTTGCTGCGCGGTCATGTAGGCCATCATCTCGGCATGGGCGACCGAGCAGGCCTGCGGCACGACCCGGTTGACGCCGACGCCGACCACGCGGCCGTTCGCATCGAACACTGCCGCGCCGAACGGGCCGCCGGTCCGATGGTCGATGTTGAGCCGCGACAGCGCGATCGCGAGCCCGACCTGGGCTTCGTCGCCGGCATAGGTCTGCTGCAGATCGACCGCATCGGTGATCCAGGTGGGCAGGGTCAGGTGGACCTGGAGGTAGAGCATCAGCGCACCTCGCCGCCGTCGGTGACGTTGGTACAGCGCTCGGCGACGCAGCGGCAGCCGCTGATGACCGGGTAGCCGCAGACGCCGGACATGCCGGTCCGCGCGCATTCGGCGGCGACGCGCTCGGGAAAGGTCGGGCTGTCCTTGTTGACGCAGGCCGGATAGTGGCCGCAGCAGTTGCCGACGTCCTTCACGGCGCAGTCGGCGTCGACCTTGCAGCGGTAGTCGACCTCGGCCGCGGGCGCCGGCGTGGCCGTCGCCGCCGGCGCCACCGCATGCGCGCAGCCTGCCAGGCCGGCCAGGTACACGGCGAGCACGGCCAGGCGGAGGCTCATTTCGCGGTCCTGGCCCAGGTGTCGCGCAGGGTGACCACGCGGTTGAAGACCGGCGTGGCGGCACCGTGGTCGTGGCGATCGGCGACGAAGTAGCCCAGGCGCTCGAACTGGTAGGTGGATTCGTTCGCGACGCGCGCGAGCGAAGGCTCCAGCCAGCCGCGCACGACGCGCTTGGACGCCGGGTTGAGATGGTCGCGGTAGGTCTTGCCGCCGCTGTCGTCGTCGGGCGCCGGCGCGTCGAACAGGCGGTCGTACAGGCGCACCTCGGCTGCGAGCGCGTGCCGCGCGCTGACCCAGTGGATCGTCCCCTTGACCTTGCGGTCGGCGCCCGGCCGGCCCGGCCGGGTGTCGGCGTCCAGCGTGCAGCGAAGCTCGACGACCGTGCCGTCGTCCTGCTTGACGACCTCCTCGCAGCGGACGATGCCCACGCCGCGCAGGCGCACCTCGCCGCCAGGCACCAGGCGATGGAAGCCCTTGGACGGGGTCTCCATGAAGTCCTCGCGCTCGATCCACACGGTGTTCGAGAACGGCACGTCGCGGTTGCCGGCGGCCTCGTTCTTGGGGTGGTTGGGAAAGCTCAGCGTTTCGACGTGGTCGTCGGCCAGGTTGGTGATGGCCAGCCGCACCGGATCGAGCACCGCCAGGCGCCGCGGTGCCTGCGTGTCCAGCGCCTCGCGGACGCAGCCTTCGAGCACGCCGACGTCGATCACGCTGTTCTGTTTGCTGATGCCGACGCGCTCCCAGAACGCGCGGATCGCGGCGGCCGGGAAGCCCCGGCGACGGGCGCCGGCCAGCGTCGGCATGCGCGGATCGTCCCAGCCGTCGACCAGCCGGTCCTGTACCAGGGCCATCAGCTTGCGCTTGCTCATCACGGTGTAGTCGAGATTGCCGCGCGAGAACTCGATCTGCTGCGGCCGGCTCGGCTCGCAGCGGATACCGACCTCGCGCAGCGGCTCGGTGAGGTCCCGATCGCCCGGCAGGTCGAGCTGGTCGAGGCACCAGTCGTACAGCGGCCGGTGGTCCTCGAACTCCAGCGTGCACAGCGAGTGCGTGATGCCCTCGACCGCATCGGAGATGCAGTGCGCGTAGTCGTACATCGGATAGATCGGCCAGGCGTCGCCGGTGTTCTGGTGGGTCACCTTGCGGATGCGGTAGAGCGCCGGGTCACGCAGGTTGATGTTGCCGCTGCGCATGTCGATCCGCGCGCGCAGGGTTCGCGCGCCGTCCGGGAACTCGCCGGCGCGCATGCGCCGGAACAGGTCGAGGTTCTCCTCCACCGAACGGGTGCGGTACGGCGAGTCGCGGCCGGGCTCGGTCAGCGTGCCGCGGTACTCGCGCACCTGCTCGGCCGAGAGGTCGCAGACGAAGGCCTTGCCGTTCCGGATCAGCTTCTCGGCGCAGCGGTAGAACACCTCGAAATAGTCCGAGGCATGGCGCAGTTCGTCCCAGCTGAAGCCGAGCCAGCGGACGTCGTCCTGGATCGCCTGGACGTACTCCACGTCTTCCTTGACCGGGTTGGTGTCGTCGAAGCGCAGGTTGCAGGCACCGCCGAACTCGCGGGCGAGCCCGAAGTTCAGGCAGATCGACTTGGCGTGGCCGATGTGCAGGTAGCCGTTGGGCTCCGGCGGAAAGCGCGTGGCCACGCGTCCGCCGTGCTTGCCGGCGGTACGGTCGTCCAGGACGATCTGGCGAATGAAGTGGTTGGGGGGAGGCGATTCGCTCATGCGCGTGGGTCGACGGGCAAAGGCGCAAGTCTACCCGCTGGGCTCGCGGGCGTCGCCGGATTGACGGGCGGGCTCGGGCCGGTCCGCGCCGGGTCCGGACGCCGGGTGCCGCATCGACGTGCTCTTGCGACTGCGCCGGCGTTGAAACGGCCGCTCGATCCAGGCGTAGGACAGGTGCGCGACGAGAAGCGTCGCCGGCAGGACCAGTGCCAGCAGCGCCCAGAATCGGGCGGCCGGAGGCATCGATTCGGGGATGTGCGGCAGGATCGGGATCAGGATCGGCATGTGCCACAGGTAGATGCCGAAGCTGGTCTTGCCGAGGTATCTCAAGAGCCGGTTGTCGAGCAGGCCGCTGCCCGGCCGTGCGTTCCAGGCGGCGGCCAGGAGCACCGGAACCAGGCAGGCGCTGAACAGCCCATGCCACACGTACAATAAGGGATGGCCGGACCAGTAGCTGTCGGCCACCCGGATCATCGCGCCGCCGAGCAGCACCATCCCGGCGACGCCGCTCCAGAACCACGCGGCCGGGTATCGCGGGCGCCAGTTGCGCTGCGCGGCGGCTACGAATGCCGCGCCGGCCAGCATGCCGATCACGAACTGGTCGATGCGGCCGGGCAGCCGCTCGATTTCGGCGATGCGTATCGGGATGGGGGCCGAAGCGTTCACCGCGGAGGCCCACAGGCGGTAGCCGATCGCGATGACCAGCGCGGCGAGCAGCAGCCAGGGCCAGCGCCTGCGATCGATCAGAGGGGCGATCAGCGGCAGGACGAGATAGAACGAGAACTCGATCGGCAGCGTGAACCAGACGCCGACCAGCGGCGCGATCCAGTCCGTTCCGATGTTGAACCAGAGGAAGAGATGTCCCAGCAGCTCGCGGCCGCTCAGCAGGCGGCCGTGGCCGAGCACGAGCGCGAGCAGCAGCAGAACGGCCAGCTGGACGAGATAGGCCGGGTAGATCCTCAGTGTCCGCCGCACCAGGTAGCGCCCCGTGTCCGGCTTCGGAGCGCCGGCATAGCGCCAGCGCGCATAGGGCAGGACCAGGAGGAAGGCCGACAGGCAGAAGAACACGTCCACGCCGGCCCACCCCATCATCAGGAAGGCCTCGAGTCCGAACGGCGCCGTCTCGGTGAGGCGCAGGCTCGGCAGGCCGGTCATCATCCACACGTGAAACAGCAGGACCCACAGCGCGGCGAAGCCGCGCAGGCCGTCCAGGGCGGGGATCGCGCCAGCGGGGGCGGCAGGCGGAACGGATCGCGGGGCTGCGTCGTCGGTGTGCGGGATGGCATCGGGCGCCCGCGCATCCGGACCCGGGCGCATCAGTCGGGCCAGGCCGGGGCCGCTTCGCGCAGGCGCAGCCGGACCGGGCCGCGCGCATGGCGGATGTCCACGGCGGCCTCGCCCTGCGTGGCATCGAGGATGCCGGCCTCGATCATCGTCGTGGCGACAGTGCGCAGCGGCCGCATCAGGTCGCGCCAGTCGCAGCCGATGCGCAAGGCGACGCTGCGGGCTGCATCGTGGATGTCGATCGTGGTCCCGGTTCCGCGAGCACCGAGCATCTGCAAGACGCAGGCCCGGATCGTGTCGGAAAGCTCGTCGTCGGGAAGCTGGACCATGAAGACCGGGATCTGGCGTGGCGGATCGGCGCGGCGGATCATGCGCCGATCCTCCGATGGCGTCCAGATCGTGCCGGCGTCGACTGGACCGCCCGGCCGGCTTTGCGGCAAAGTGCGTGCGTGAAGATCGCCTGCCGCTCCGATTCGCTGATCGATGCCCATCTGCGCAAGGGGGTGCTCGAGGCGGGTGGTGTCCGCGCCCACGTCGGCGGCGAGTACCTTTCCGGCGCGCTCGGCGAGATGCCGGCCTGCGGTCTCTACGTCGTGTGGGTGGACGACGTCGACCTGGCCTCGGCGAAACGGTTGCTGGCCGAGCTGGACGGTGATCCTGGCGATCTGCCGGCGGACGATGACGACCTGACCGAGCTGCTGGCTTGACCGCGACGCCGGCCGTTCCGCGCGACGCGGTCTGGCAGATGGGCGCGGGTGCCGCGCTGATCAGCACGACGAGCATCTTCGTCCGGCTGGCGGACGTGGGCCCGAATGTCTCGGCGTTCTACCGGATGCTGTTCAGTGCGGTGATGCTGCTGGCCGGGCTGCTGGTCCTGCGGCAGTGGCGGCCGGTGAAGCTGCGCGAGGCCGGCTGGCTGCTGCTGCCCGGCGTCGCCTTCGCGGTGGACCTGATGCTCTGGCACCGCAGCATCCACCAGGTCGGGCCGGGCCTGGCCACCTTGCTGGGCAACTTCCAGGTGTTCCTGATGGCACTGGCCGGCGTGCTGATCTACCGCGAGCGGATCGGCGCCGCCTTCGCTGCCGGCACCGCGCTGGCGCTGGTCGGTCTCTACCTGCTGGTCGGCCTGGACTGGTCCCGGTTCGGCGCCGAGTACCGCCAGGGCGTGGTGTTCGGCCTGCTGACCGGCGTGGCCTACGCGGTCTACCTGCTGACGACGCGCCACCTGCAACGCAGCGGCCAGGTGACGCTGGCACCGGCACAGCTGATCTGCGTGACCTCGTGGATCTGCGCCGGTGTGCTCGGCACGTCGATGCTCGCCAACGGCGAGAGCTTCGCGATCCCGGACCTGGGCTCGCTCGGCGCGCTGCTGGGCCTGGCCTTCTTCGGGCAGGTGCTGGGCTGGATCCTGCTGGTGCGGGCGATGCCGCGCCTGCCCGCCTCGCTGGTCGGCCTGCTGCTGTTGCTGCAGCCGGGCCTCTCGTTCGTGTTCGACGTGATCGTGTTCGCGCGCCCGACCCGCGGCATGGACTGGCTGGGCGTGGGGCTTTCGCTGCTCGGCATCTTCATCGGCTCCTGGCGGTCGGCATCGCCCAGGACCTGAACCTGCCGATACCGGCATGGTCTTCCGGATTGGGCGTATAGACGTCTATACGCCTATTGACGGGACGTCGTCGCCTGCGTAGAGTGCGCCCACTCATCGCGACCGGTCGAGACACTGGGTCTGAGACGCCGGGGCAACCGCGACCTATGTCGCATGGTGCCAATTCCAGCGGGGATGTCCGGCATGGGCCGGGCCCCGGGAGATGAGCGGCCGCGCCTCGTGCGCGCTGCTCCGGTCGCGCAGCCCGAATCCAGGAGCCTCGCGTGGCCGCTGTGCTTTCCCTCGACGTTCCAGCCGATATCGCCGGGTGTCCCGCGCCCGAGCGCGGCGTCCTGCGGTTGCCGGCGTTCCGGCTGGCCGGCGGGACGACGCTGGCCGATGCGCAAGTGGCCTGGCAGGCCTGGGGCGCGCCGGCGGGGCCGGTCGTCGTGGTCCTGGGCGGCATCTCGGCGGGGCGCGATCCGGGCCGCTGGTGGGCGTCCCAGTGCGGTCCAGGCCGGGCGCTCGACCCGCGCGTGCTGCGCATCGTCTCGATCGACTGGCTGGGCGGTGCCGATGCCTCGAGTGGGCCGGTCGCCGGCGCCGCGACGTTCCCGGCGATCGACAGCGTCGACCAGGCGTCGGCGATCCTGGCCGTCCTCAACCACTTCGGCATCGCGCGCATCGCGCTTGCGATCGGCGCCTCGTACGGCGGCTGCGTCGTGCAGCACCTGGCACGCCTGGCCGGCGAACGGATCGGGCGTGCTGTCGTGATCAGCGCCGCTCATCGGGCCGGCGCCTGGGCGCAGGGCCTGCGCGCGCTGCAGCGCGCGCTGGTGGCCGAAGCGGCACCGGAGCGGCAGCAGGCGGCGCTGGCCCAGGCCCGGCAGCTGGCGATGCTGAGCTACCGCACGCCGCGGGAGCTGGAGGCGCGCTTCGGCGAGGCCGAGCCGGAACGGGGGATCCATGGCTGGCTCGACGCGCACGGCGAGCGGTTCGCGGCCCGCTTCCCGGCACAGGCTTTCCTGACGCTGTCGGCATCGCTCGACGCGCATCGCTGCCGGCCCGAGGCGATCGCCGTTCCGGTCACCCTGGTCGGCGTGCGCGACGACCTGCTGGTGCCGGTGCAGTCACTGCGTGCGTTCGCCGACCGGCTGGGCGCGGCCTGCACGCTGGTGGAGTTCGATTCGATCTACGGTCACGACGCCTTCTTGAAGGAGGACGAGACCATCGCCGGGATTTTCCGGCAGGCGCTGGTTGCGGAGGAATGCGCATGAGTTCCCTGTCTCTCGATACGATCGCGGTGCGCTCCGGCGTCGACAGCGACACCGCCCACGGCGCGGTCATGCCGCCGCTGTACCTGTCCACCAATTTCAGCTTCGCCGGATTCGGCCAGAAGCGCGCCTACGACTACACCCGTTCGGGCAATCCGACGCGTGACACGCTCGCCGGCGCCCTGGCCGAGCTGGAGGGCGGGCAGGGCGCCGTGGTGACGGCGAGCGGCATGGCCGCGGTGGCGCTGGTCGCTGCCGCGCTGCTCGAGCCGGGGGATCTGCTGGTTGCGCCGCACGATTGCTACGGCGGTACCTGGCGCCTGTTCAACGCCCAGGCCCAGCGCGGTCTCTATCGCATCCAGTTCGTCGATTTCCACGATCCGCGCGCGCTCGCCGCCGCACTGGCCGACGGTCCCAAGCTGGTCTGGATCGAGACGCCGTCCAACCCGCTGCTGCGCATCACGGACATCCGCCACGTCGCCGAGACCGCGCATGAGGCCGGCGCGCTGGTGGTCGTCGACAACACCTTCCTGTCACCCCTGCTGCAGCAGCCGATCGCGTTGGGGGCCGATGCCGTCGTGCACTCGACGACGAAGTACCTGAACGGCCATTCCGACGTGGTCGGCGGCGCGGTGATAGGGCGCGATGCGGCGTTGACCGAGCGGCTGGCGTGGTGGGCCAACTGCCTCGGGCTGACCGGCGCGCCGTTCGACAGCTACCTCACCTTGCGCGGCCTGCGCACGTTGAAGGTGCGCCTGGATCGCCACGAAGCGAACGCGCGCGTGCTGGCCGAGCGCCTGCAGGCGCATCCGGCGGTCCGCGCCGTCCACTATCCGGGCCTGGCGAGCCATCCCGGGCACGTGCTCGCGCGCCGCCAGCAGAGCGGGTTCGGCGCGATGCTGAGTTTCGAACTCGAAGGCGGCGTAGCCGCGGCGCGCGCCTTCGTCGAAGGACTGGCTTGCTTCACGCTGGCCGAATCGCTCGGTGGTGTCGAGAGCCTGGTCTGTCACCCGGCCGGAATGACCCATGCGGCGATGGCGCCTGAAGCGCGGGCCCGTGCCGGCATCGCCGATGGCCTGCTGCGGCTGTCGGTGGGCATCGAGGACGAGGGCGACCTGGCGCGCGACGTCGAGGCCGCGCTCGGTCGCGTCGAAGCGGTGGTCGGCTCGGCGCGCGCGGCTTCCGCCGCCTAGGCCGAAAACCCGGAACCCCGGCGCCGCCGCGCAGCGCAGCGGCGGCGCCGTTGCATCAGCGGTGCAGGTGGCCGCTGGCCTCGGGCTGGTAGGCGATGCCGGTGACGCGCAGGCGCAGGCGGCGCCCGCCCGGCAGCGGCCAGTCGATCGACTGGCCGACCCGCAGGCCCAGCATGGCGCTGCCGATCGGCGCCAGGATCGAGACCTTGCCCGGCGAGCCGTCCGCATCGCGCGGATAGACCAGCGTCAGCTGGTGCGAGTCGCCGCGCTCCTCGTCCACCACCAGGGCCGTCGAGTTCATCGTGACCACGTCGGACGGCATCTGCTCCGGCTCGACGATGGCCGCGCGTGCCAGCTCGCTGCGCAGCGCATCGGCACCGGCGAAGGCGCGATGAACGGGAAGCTCGAGCAATTGCTCGATGCGCTCCAGATCGAGGCTGGAGACGGTGATCGGTGAAGAGGTGCTGGCCACGGAAACTCCAAGAAAGGGTCGAAGGGACGCAGCGGGCGGCGAGTCAGCCGAACCCCTCGCTCCGTGCGTCGATCCGGCAACGCTAGCCGATCGCGCCGGCTTTCTCAATCGGCGCCGGCGCGGGGACGCCAGTGCCGGCCGGCACGTCCGCATGGGGATCCAGCAGCTCCGGCGGAAGCTGGCGGAACAGCCCGGCGAGCAGCTTCAGGAAGCCGGCCATCGCCGAACTCTTGCGCCAGACCATGGCGATGCGGCGACTCGGCGCCGGCTTCCGGAACGCGATCAGACGCACGTTGTCGGCCTGCGGCACCGGTGGCTTGACCGCCAGTGCCGGCAGCAGCGTGATGCCGACATTGGCCGCCACCATCTGGCGCAGCGTTTCCAGGCTGGTCGCGCGGAAGCCGGCTTTTTCACCGGCGCCGGCCAGCTGGCAGACCTCCAGCGCCTGATCGCGCAGGCAATGGCCGTCTTCCAGCAGCAACACGCTCTGGTCGGCCAGGTCCTGCAGGCGCAGCGCGGTGCGCGTGGCCAGCGGGTTGCCGTCCGGAACGGCCAGCACGAACGGCTCCTCGAACAGGAACTCCGCATGCAATTGGTGATCGTGGACCGGCAGGGCGAGGATGCCGGCGTCGAGCCGGCCTTCGCGCAGTTGTCGCAGCACCGCTTCGGTCTTTTCCTCGGTCAGCAGCAGTTCCAGGCGCGGAAAGCGCTCGCGGATCCGCGGAATGAGGTGCGGCAGCAGGTACGGGCCGAGCGTCGGGAAGATGCCCAGTCGCAGCGTGCCCGATTCGGGGTCGACGGTACGGCGGGCGATCGCCTTGATCTGCTCGACCTCGTTGAGCACGTCGCGTGCGCGCGCCACGATTTCGTGGCCGACCTCGGTCAGCAGCACCTTGCGCGGCGTCCGCTCGACCAGTGCGACGCCGAGCTCGTCCTCGAGCTTGCGGATCTGGGTCGAGAGGGTCGGCTGGCTGACGAAGCTGGCTTCGGCGGCGCGGCCGAAGTGCTTGTGCTCGGCGAGGGCGACGAGGTAGCGGAGATCGCGCAGGTTCATGGCGCGGAACTATAGATCATGGCTATCGTTGATTTGTTATCGATCTGCTTGCGTGATGCCTAGCCGGCGCGCCCGTTCGTTTCCAGGGTGGCCGGTGCGGCAATCGGGCGCAGCCCTTGAACCGCGAAAGCCGAGCCCCATCTGCTCGCCAGGCGTTCGAGGATTTGCTTCCTCACGCTCGGCAGGCATCGTATCCCCCTCCCCACGATGCCGCCCGGGCGACGGATTCCCTCCCCGCTTCCGTCGCCCACCTCTTGCGTCGGCGGCCCGGCTGCTCCAGCCGGGCCGCCGGCAAACCGCCGGGCCCGCGCCTCGATAGAATGCCGCCTTTCCAGCCGACGGAAGGCCGTGCAATGCGCGATGCCGCTGAAGCCCAGGACGCGTTCGCGCGGGTTCCCGAGCGCAACACCACCGACAACCTGCTGCGGACCGCCCAGCAGCACCACGTGCTGCTGTCCAACATGGCCGATACCAAGGCCAACATCATCATCACGGTCTCCTCGATCGTGCTGACGCTGTCGCTGGGGCGGCTGTCCGACCCGGACCTGCGCGTGGCGGTGCTGATCCTGGCCGGCTTCACGCTGCTCGCCCTGCTGCTGGCGATTCTCGCCGTGCTGCCCAAGTACCGCCCGGTGTCGTTCGACGGCGGCGAGCTGCCGCCGCATTTCAACCTGCTGTTCTTCGGCCACTTCGCCGGTCTTCCGCGCGAACGCTACCTGGCCGAGGTCGCGCGCGTGCTGGCGCCGGACGGATCGCCGTACGCGACCTGGGCGTCGGACATCTACGCGCTGGGGGTCTATCTCGCCCACCACAAGTATCGGTACCTGCGCTGGAGCTACCTGTTCTTCCTGGCCGGCTTCGTGCTGGCGAGCCTCGAGCAGATCGGCCGGCACCTGCTGGGCTAGCGCGGTGTGCGAAGGCACCGCTGCACGGCGCGGCCATGCGCGTCGGACGATCGCGCGCGCCGCCCGGCGCCTTGCGCAACGAATGCCGAACCGATCGCAGGCCCGCCGGCGGGTGCATGTCATGATGCCGGCACGCCGCCCGGCACGGCGACGCGGATCGACCCCGACGACCGCCGGCCGCCGTTGACTGCGCTGCCACCGCCTTCGAGGGGACTTACGATGCACCGGATCTGCCTGGCCTTGACCGCCTGCCTGTTGTCGCTCGCCGCCGTCGCGCAGGAGGCGATACCGCCGCAGCTGCGGGACTGGCGTGCCTGGGCCCTCAAGGACCAGGAGTTTCGCGCGTGCGCGCTGATCGCCGGCCGGGCCGGACAGTCCGCCGACGATTACCTGTGCGCCTGGCCGGGTACGCTCGCGATCGCCGCCGACGCCGGTGGTGCGCAGCTGGGCCAGCGCTGGCAGCTCGAAACGGACGGCTGGGTTCCGCTGCCCGGCGATGACGAGCACTGGCCGCAGCAGGTCACCGTCGACGGCCAGCCGGCCCCGGTCGTCGATCGCGACGGGCCGATGCTGTGGCTCCAGGCCGGCAGCCACGAGGTTCGCGCGCGGATTCCGTGGACGCAGCGGCCGCAGGCCCTGCGCGTGCCGCGGCAGATCGCGCTGGTGGCGCTGACGGTGGACGGGCGCGCGATCGCGCCGGTGCAGCGCGACGCCGATGCGCTGACCCTGGGCCGCGGCACCGCGGCGGCGGCCGAGGAGGACAGCCTCGAACTGCGCGTCCATCGCAAGCTTGCCGACGGGATTCCCGCGCGGCTGACGACCCGCGTGGAGATCTGGGTCTCCGGGCAGGCGCGCGAGGAACGCATCGGACCGGCGCTGCCGGACGGATTCGTGGCACTGGCCCTGGAGAGCCAGGACGGCTGGCCGGTCCGGCTCGACGAGGACGGCCGGCTGCGCGTGCAGGTGCAACCGGGTTCGGACGTACTGACGCTGACGGCGCGGGCGACCGCACCGTTGACCGCCGTCACCGCGCGCCTGGCGGCCGAGCCCTGGCCGGCGCAGGAGGTCTGGAGCTACGAACCGGCGCCGCGCCTGCGCGTCACCGCTGCCGGCGGGCAGACCCAGGTGGATCCGCAGCAGGCCAACGTGCCGCCGGAATGGCGCACCCTGCCGGCGTTCGCGCTGGCCGACGGCGGCACGCTGACCATCGAGCAGCATTCACGGGGCGCCGCCGGGGACGAGGCCAACCGGCTGCATCTCCGGCGCGAGGCCTGGCTCGACTTCGACGGCCGCGGTTGGTTCAGCCGCGACCGCATCGACGGACGCATGAACAGCGGCTGGCGCTTCGATGCCGCGGCGCCGTTCGCCGTGCAGCGCGCGCAGGCGCGTACCGAAGGTGAGCCCTTGCTGGTGACCGACGGCCTGCAGCCGGGCTTGACCGGCGTCGAGTGGCGCACGCCCGAGGTCGGGCTGGAAGCCGGCCTGCGCATCGAGACCGGCGCCGGCACGATGCCGATCGCCGGCTGGCAGCAGGTGTTCGACCGGATCTCCACGACCTTGCACCTGCCGTACGGCTACCGGCTGCTGGCGGCGCCCGGGACCGATCGCGCGACCGGCAGCTGGATCGCCGGCTGGACCCTGCTCGACGTCTTCATCGCGGCGATCCTGGTCCTGTTGGCGGCCCGCCTGCTCGGCTGGCCGGGCGGGGCCCTGGCGTTCGCGTATCTGCTGCTCGGCTATCAGGAAGCCGGGGCACCAGTATGGACGCTGATGCTGGCGCTCGCGCTCGGACTGATCGTGCGCGCGCTGCCGCCGGGCCGTCTCGCCGGCGTGGCCGGGGGCCTGCGCATCGCCGCGTTGGCACTGCTGGTCCTGGCCGCGTTGCCGTTCGCGGTCACGCAACTGCGCACCGCGCTCTATCCGCAACTGGAGGGCGCCACCGCACTCGAAGGCTATCCCGGCGCGCCGCTGGGAGGCAGCGTCGTCCACGAGGAAGCCGTGCCGATGATGGCGCCGGAGCCGCCACCGCCGCCGGCGGCACCGGCGGCCGAGCGCGCGCAGGTCGAAAAGAAGGACACGCTGCAGAGCGTCACGGTCACCGGTTCGCGCACCCGCTACTCGGACCTGATGGGCCGCTACGCCGAGACCACCGTGGTGCAGACCGGCGCCGGCGAACCGGGCTGGCGCCTCGGCCGGACCTATGAACTGGATTGGAGTGGCCCGGTGTTGCCGAGCCAGCAGGTGCGCCTGCTGGTCGCGCCGCCCTGGGTCGTGCGGCCGCTCAAGGGTGTGCTGGTCGCCTTGCTGGTGCTGCTGATCTGGCGCCTTGGCCGGCAGGCACCGCTGCTGCCGCGGCGGCCGTCGCCGGCCATCGCCGGCGTGGCCGCACTGGTGGCTGCCGGAGCCGTGCTGGGCTTCGTGCCGCCGGCACAGGCGCAGGCGTTCCCGTCCGATGCGCTGCTGGGCGAGCTGCGCGGGCGCCTGACCGAGCCGCCGCGCTGCGCGCCCGCCTGTGCCGGTATCGCGGCGCTGCAGGTGTCGGCGCAGGGCGACGAGCTCGTTGCGGTGTTCGAGGTACATGCGCTCGAGCGCAGCGCCGTGCCGCTGCCGACCGACGACAAGGCTCTGGCATTGCGGTCGTCGAGCCTCGATGGCGCGGCCGTCGACGGCATCGCCGGCGACGATGGCGGAGCCCGCATCGTCGTGCCGCGCGGCGTGCATCGCGTCGAGCTGCGCTGGCAGGTGCTGGTCGACAAGGTCGCGCTGGCGTTTCCGCTGGCGCCCCGGCGCGTGCAGTTCTCCGGCACCGGCTGGCAGGCCACGGGACTGTCCGACGAGCGGCTGCTGACCGAGACCCTGACCCTGGTGCGGCTGCGGGACGGGGAACGGTCTGCGGGCGAGACCGGCGGCGGCCAGCAGTTCCCGCCGTTCGTCGAGGTGGAGCGCCGGCTGGCGCTCGATCTGGACTGGCGCGTCGACACCACGGTTCGCCGGCTGGCACCGCGTGAGGGCGGCCTGGTCGTGACGGTACCGCCGCTGGCCGGCGAGCGCATCACCTCGCCCGGTGTCCGGTTGCGCGCCGGCGCGGTCGAGCTGCCGATTCCCGACGGCGCCGACGAGGCACGCTACGTCGCGACACTGGACAAGAGCGATGCGCTGACACTGACGGCGCCGCCACTGACCGGTCACGCGGAGGTCTGGCGCATCGTCGTCAACCCGACCTGGCACGTGACGTTCGAAGGCGTCCCGGAGGCGGGCTTCGATGCCGACCGCGGCCTGGCCGAGGACTACCGGGTGTTCGAGTTCCATCCGTTGCCCGGCGAGTCGTTGACGCTGCGGGTCGCGCGGCCGTCGGCGGTCGCCGGCGCCACGCGCGCGATCGACCGCGTGGCGTTGTCCAGCGAGATTGGCCAGCGGGCAGCCAGTCATGCCTTGCAGCTGGATGTCCGTGCCAGCCAGGGCGGCGAGCAGGTGCTGACCCTGCCAGCCGGCGCGGAGCTGCTCGGCGTCCACCGTGCCGGTGAAGCGATCAACCTGCGGCTGCAGGACGGGCGCCTGAGCCTGCCGCTGGCGCCGGGGCTGCAGCAGTACGAGATCCGCTTTCGCGAGACCATGCCGCTGGCGACGCGCGTGACCACGCCGGCGCTGACGCTGGGCCTGCCGGCGGCCAACATCGACCTGGCGTTGCAACTACCGCGCGACCGCTGGCTGCTGGCGGCGTTCGGGCCGCCGGTCGGGCCGGCGGTGCTGGTCTGGGGCGAGCTGCTGGTGCTGGCCGTGGCCGCGGTGCTGCTGGCGCGCTGGCGCCGTTCGCCGTTACGCGCGCATCAATGGCTGCTGCTGGGCCTGGGCTTTTCCACGTTCTCGTGGCTGGCGCTGGTCGTGATCGCGGTCTGGCTGTTCGCGCTGGATTGGCGCCGGCGCAGCGAGCCGGCCAGCGCCTGGGGATTCAACCTGGTGCAGGTCGCCCTGCCGCTGCTGACCCTGGTCGCCTTGGTCTGCATGGTCGGTGCGATCCGCAACGGCCTGCTCGGTGCGCCGGACATGTACGTGACGGGAAACGGCTCGAGCGCCGACCAGCTGCGCTGGTTCGCCGATCGCAGCACCGATGCGCTGCCGGTGGCGAGCGTGATCTCGCTGCCGCTGTGGATCTACAAGCTGGCGATGCTGGCCTGGGCGCTGTGGCTGGCGTGGGTTGTGATCGACTGGTTGCGTGGTGGCTTCGCCGCCTGGCAGCGCGGCGGCTACTGGCGTTCGCCGGTGCCGGCGAAGGCGCCGGCCGAGCCGGCCGCATTCGAGCCGCTGACCGACCTGCCGCCACCGCCGGCCGTGCCGCCGCGTGCATGAGCGATCCCGCGCCGACGATCCGCCAGCTGCTGGCTGCGGCGGCCACGTGCCTGGCCGCCGCCGAATCGGCGCGATCGGAGGCCGAGCTGCTGCTCGCCGCCGTGCTCGACCGGCCACGCGCCTGGCTCTACGCGCATGACCGGGACGTTGCGCCGCCGGCTGTCGCGGCCGGCTTCGCGGCATTGCTGGCGCGTCGCGCGGCCGGCGAGCCGCTGGCCTACCTGACCGGGAAGCGCGGCTTCTGGACGCTGGATCTCGCGGTCACGCCCGACGTGCTGATTCCGCGTGCCGACACCGAGCGCCTGGTCGAACTGGCCCTGCAACGGATTGCGCCGGAAAGTGACGCCGCCGTTGCCGATCTCGGGACCGGCTCGGGCGCGATCGCGCTGGCGCTGGCCAGCGAGCGGCCGCGCGCGCGCATCCTCGCCACCGACCTGAGCGCAGCGGCGCTGGGGGTCGCCCGCACGAACGCGGCGCGGCTCGGCATCGCCAATGTCGAGTTCGTTCGCGGCGACTGGGCCGGTGCGCTCGGAACGCGGCGCTTCGCGCTGATCGCTTCCAATCCGCCGTACATACGCGCGGACGATCCGCACCTGGGGCAGGGCGATCTGCGCCACGAACCGCTGTCGGCGCTCGCCTCGGGCGAGGACGGCCTCGACGCGATCCGTGCGATCGTCGCGGCGGCGCCGGCTCACCTGGATCCGGGGGGCTGGCTGCTGCTGGAACACGGCTACGACCAGGGCGCGGCGGTGCGTGCGCTGCTGGAGGCACACGGACTGGTCCAGGTGGCCACCGCCCAGGACCTGGAAGCGCGCGATCGGGTCAGTCTCGGCCAGCGGCCGGAATGATCCGGCGCGGTGTCGGTCAGGCGGTGCGATGAGCGGGCTTCACGAAGGCTGTGCAGGAGCGACGCAGCCGATTGCCGGCTGGTCGTGGCGCGAACGACGACGGATCCCGTGACGCAGGTCGGGTAGTCCGCCGTTTTTGGGTATATGTATACATGTATATCTGGATGTAGCATAGGATGCCGCATGGATTGCGCGACGCCCATGCGGTGTCGATTCATACCCCGGAAAATCAAGGAGAGTGACCATGAAACTTGCAGCAATGGCGGCAATGGCAATGGTGGGACTGGGTATCGGCGCGGGGGCGAGTGCCCAGACGCTCGATTTCCTCTGCGACTCGGGCGTGTGCTACGCCGACATCCTCGGGTTCCCGACACCGCCGGTCAGGTACGAGTGGATCAGCTGGCCATCGGGCGCGGTGAACTTTCCCGCCGTGTGCGCGTATGCGGACAACTACTGCGTCTATTCCTGCCCGAGCCCGCTGTACCCGACGGGCTACATCGGCGTAACCGTCTACGACGGACTCAACAACCTGATCGGCACGGATTCGACTGTCGTCTGCCCGTAGGGATGATGTCCTAGACACCCGCCGCCCCTGTTCTCGGACAGGAGGCGGCGATTCGTCGGCAGGTGGGGCATGCGGTGTGGTCGAGCCAGGCGGCTGGCAGGTGCGCAGTCCTCGTCGGCCCGCTGCAATGGCACGGACCTCCATGGGCAGGCCAGATGCGCCGAACCGCGGTCCGGTCGGACGTCAGCGGCCGATCGAGCAGGCGACTCCCGGCATTGGCATCGCACCAGGATCGACAACCGTGACCGCACGGCCGGGTCGTCCGCTGCGCGGACACAAGGAAACGCCCATCGGCTGGCCGACGGGCGGGAAGGCGAGGCTTCTAGCCGACGTCGCGCAACGGCAGCGGGATGTGCTGGGCGAAGCGCTCGCGCACCGCGGCTTCGATGCCGGGCGCATCCAGTCCCGACTCGGCCAGCAGCTCCTCGCGGCTGGCGTGTTCGAGGAAGCTGTCGGCCAGGCCCAGGTGCAGCATGGGCACGGAGACACCGTGCGCGGCCAGCAGTTCGGCGACGCCGCTGCCGGCGCCACCGGCGATCGCATTGTCCTCGATCGTCACCAGCGCCGCGTGGCTGCGAGCCAGTTCGAGCACCAGCGCCGCGTCGAGCGGCCGGACGAAACGCATGTTGACCAGGGTCGCGTCGATCGCGTCGGCGACCTTCGCGCAGGGCGCGACCAGGGCGCCGAACGCGAGCAGGGCGATGCCGTGCCCGTTGCGGCGGACCTCGGCCTTGCCGATCGGCAGCGTGCTCAGCGCCGGGTCGATGGCGACGCCCGGTCCGGTGCCGCGCGGATAGCGCACCGTTGCCGGACCTTCGTAGCGGAATCCGGTGGTCAGGAGCTTGCGGCACTCGTCTTCGTCGGCCGGTGCCATCACGACCATGTTCGGAATGCAGCGCAGGTAAGAGAGATCGAAGCTGCCGGCATGGGTCGCGCCGTCGGGGCCGACCACGCCACCGCGGTCGATCGCGAACAGCACGTCCAGGTTCTGCAGGGCGACGTCGTGGACCAGCTGGTCGTAGGCGCGCTGCAGGAAGGTGGAGTAGATCGCGACGACCGGCTTGGCGCCCTCGCAGGCCATGCCGGAAGCCAGCGTCACCGCGTGCTGTTCGGCAATGCCGACGTCGAAGTAGCGGGTCTTGTGCTCCCTGGAGAACCGTACCAGGCCCGAGCCTTCCCGCATCGCCGGCGTGATGCCGTACAGGCGGTCGTCCGCGGCCGCCATGTCGCACAGCCAGTCGCCGAAGATGTCCGTGTAGGTCGGCTTGGAGGCGCTCTTGCGGGCAACGCCTGCCTGCGGGTCGAACGGGCCGACCGCGTGGTACTCGATCTGCTCGCGCTCGGCGGGCGGGTAGCCCTTGCCCTTGGTCGTCATCACGTGCAGCAGCTGCGGACCCTTGAGGCCCTTCAGCGTGCGCAGGGCCTGCAGCAGCTGCGGCAGGTCGTGCCCGTCGATCGGGCCGGAATAGTGGAAGCCGAACTCCTCGAACAGCGTGCTCGGCATGAACATGCCCTTGGCATGCTCCTCCCATCGCTTGATGAAGCGCCACAGGAAGCTGTCGCGCTTCATCATCTTCTTGCCGTGCTCGCGCAGGCTGTTGAGCGTGCTGCTGGTCATCAGCCGTGCGAGCATCTTGGTCAGGGCGCCGACGTTCTCGCTGATCGACATGCCGTTGTCGTTCAGGATGACGAGCAGGTCGGGCTCGACGTCGCCGCCGTGATTGAGCGCCTCGAACGCCATGCCCGCGGTCATCGCGCCGTCACCGATCACCGCGACGATACGCCGCGGGTCGCCCTTGCGCTGCGCGGCCAGCGCCATGCCCAGCGCGGCGCTGATCGAGGTCGAGGAGTGGCCCACGCCGAAGGTGTCGTAGGGGCTTTCCTCGCGGCGCGGAAACGGCGCCAGCCCGTCCTTCTTCTTGATCGTGGTGATGCGGTCGCGCCGGCCGGTCAGGATCTTGTGCGGATAGCACTGGTGGCCGACGTCCCAGACCAGCCGGTCCTCGGGCGTTTCATACAGGTAATGAAGGGCCACGGTCAGCTCGACCACGCCGAGCCCCGCGCCGAAGTGCCCGCCGGAAGTCGCCACGGACTCGACCAGGTAATCGCGCACTTCGCGTGCGATCTGCGGCAGCTCCGCTTCGGGGAAGCGACGCAGGTCGGCAGGGCTGTCGATGCGCGCGAGGCGCGGATAGCGGCTGGGGTCGATCATCAGGGGCGATACGGTCCAAGGGCCGTCATTTTCGGTCACGGCGGCGGGCGGAGCAAGGAAGCGCCCTGGCAGCGATGGGCGCTCCGTCTGGCCGGCAGGAGGCACGTACCGCCCCAACGGTACCGCCCGGCTGCCGGATGCGGGCGGCGGCCGGAGCCCGCCAGCCGCGCTCACTTACGGGGTTTCGGGCACCGCTTCTTCGCTGCGGGCCTCGACCGAAACGATCAGGGACGACAGCAGGACGCCGATCTGGCCGGCATTGCGCGCATCCACCGCCAGCACCGGCAGGAACAGGTCGCGGTTGCGCAGGTGCGCGTAGTAGGTGTCGATCGACGGCTGGCGCGCCAGGTCCGTGCGCGTCACGCCGACCACGACGGCCGCGCGGTCGCGGAAACGGCTGAACGCGTTCAGGTAGCGATCCAGCTCGGCCAGCGGATCGCTGCCGGCGTTGTCGACCAGCAGCACCATGCCGATCGCGCGCGGTTCGAGGATCCGCCACATGAAGTCGAAGCGCTCCTGCCCGGGCAGGCCGTACAGGCGGACCTTGTCGCCATCGGCCAGCGTGATCTCGCCGTAGTCGAGCGCCACCGTGGTGGTGGCCTTGGCGCTGCGGGCGGTGTCGGTGTTGTGCGCTTCGGTGCTGACCACCGGGATCTCGCTCACGCTGGCGATCGCCGTGGTCTTGCCGGCGCCCATCGGGCCGGCGAACAGGATGACGTGCTCGCGTGCCATCAGGCGGCCCCGAAGCCGAGCCGGCGCCAGAGGCGCTCGAGCAGGCCGGCGCCGCCCGGTGCGGATGGCGCGCGGCGGGGCGGCGCGGTCGCCGGGGGCGCCGTGCCCTGCGCTTCCGCGCCGGCATAGCCACAGGCGAGGCAGGCGCGAAGGAAGCGCGCCACGAATGCGTGCGGCAGGCCGCTCTGCGCCTGCAGGGCATCGAGCGTCCAGCTCGCGCCGGCCATGACGCCGCACAGGCGCAGGTGCCCCATCTCGTGCGGCAGGCGGTCGAACTCGGGCCAGCGCAGCAGGCGATAGGCCGCCGCTTCCGGCTGCGTCTCGCAGCGCGTGGGGGCGGTACCGATGCTCCACAGCAGCGGCGCCAGCGGGATCGCCTGGTCTCTCAAGGTCATCAGTTCGGGTGCCTGTGCCGGCGCGGTGGTCATGACGAAGCGGCGCTCCATGACGATGCGCGGCAGCAGCGACAGCGGGAAATCGACGTGGAACAGCCGTTCGGCCGGCCAGACGTAGATCGCGCCGGCGCTCAGGATGCGGATGCGCAACGCGTGATCCTCGCGCGTGCGCGCCAATGATGGCAGCAGTACGGTGGCCAGGCAGGACTCGCTGGACACGGCCGCGTCGCCGGACTTGGCGGCGGACGGTGGCGCGGGCGATCCGTGCCGGTGCCGCCGGGATGCCAGGTTGAGGGCGTCGAGCACCGCCATGACGCGGATCGGCGTCGTCAGTATCAGGTCGTCCTCGCGCGGCAGCGGACCGTCCTCGCCGACCAGCGGGATGACCGTGCGCCCGCGCAGCGGCGCGCCGCGGTCGGGGTCCCGTGCCAGCGCCAGCGGCGCGATCACGACGTCGGCCTGGTCGAGGTCGCCGAATTCCCAGGCTGCTTCGGTGCGCGCCTTGATCACGTGCAGGATCGCGCCGAGCGTGTGCAGCTCCTTGGCGCTCAGTCCGAGGGCGGCCAGGTGCAGCGGGGCCGCATCCTCGGCCGGGAGCGTCGCCTCGGTCGCGGCGGCGGCCGCGTCCTCGCGCTCGCTCTGGGTGCCCGCGCCTAGGCTGGCGGTTCCGGGTGCCGCGGGTGGTTCCACCCACCCGGTGAGCATTGACATATCTCCATCTCCTGACACGCTGTCCTGCGCGGCGGATTTAGCCATGCGCAATCCGGACCAAAACGAGTGGTGCCTCAAGCTTTCGTGAAAAAGCCTGCGGCCCGCCGCCGCCGCGCTTCCGGCGGGAATGGTTTTTCGTCACTTTGTGCCAGCAGGTGTCAGCTTGGTCGGGAAAACGACAGTGGCCTCAGCCGATCGCGCACTGATCGGCCGTTTCGCCGAGAACGCCTGGGCCGAGCTCGGGCTGGCGGACAACACGCTGGCCAGCTACCGGCGCGACCTGGAAGGCTTCGCGTGCTGGCTCGCCGCTGCCGGCAGCGGCCTGGCTGCCGCGTCGCGCCTGCAACTGCAGGACTACCTGGCCCAGCGCAGCCTGCACGGCGGCACGACGGGGCGCGGCTACAAGGCGCGGTCGACCGCGCGCCTGCTTTCGTCCCTGCGCCAGTTCTATGCCTGGCTGCAGCGCGAGGGGCGGTTGGAGGAAGACCCGACCCTGCTGGTGGACGCGCCGAAACTGCCGCGCTCGCTGCCCAAGGCGCTGGGCGAGGCGGACGTGGAGGCGCTGCTCCGGGCGCCATCGGTGGAGACGCCGCTCGGGTTGCGTGATCGCGCCATGCTGGAGCTGCTGTATGCGACCGGCTTGCGCGTCAGCGAGCTGGTCGGCCTGACCGCCGCCCAGGTCAACCTGCGGCAAGGCGTGCTGCGGGTGGTCGGCAAGGGCGGCAAGGAGCGGCTGGTTCCGCTGGGCGAGGAAGCCGGCCACTGGCTGGAGCGCTATGTGCTGACGTCGCGGCCGGCGCTGCTCAAGGGCGGGCAGGCAGCGGCGCTGTTCGTCACCGCCCGCCGTGCCGGCCTCAGCCGCCAGATGTTCTGGAACATCGTCAAGAAGCACGCGCAGGTGGCGGGCATCCCGGCTTCGCGGATCTCGCCGCACGTGCTCAGGCATTCCTTCGCGACCCACCTGCTGAACCATGGCGCGGATCTGCGCGCCCTGCAGATGATGCTGGGCCACAGCTCGCTGACGACGACGCAGATCTACACCCAGGTCGCCAAGGAGGGGCTCAAGCGCCTGCACGCGCGCCATCATCCGCGCGGATGACGGCGGTTGGGGGCGGGCGGTTTGGTCGCCGGGCCCCGGGCATGCGAAGATTCTCCGGCGGCGGGGAACCTTCCGCCCGCGGAACGGTCCATGTCCGACCGGGCCGGCGGTGCCGATCGGCGCGTCGCCGACACCGCCCGCCGGATTCCCATGCAGAGGTGCCCATGTCAATTCCCGCGTCCTTCCGCGACACGCTGCGGCGTGGTCTGGTCCTGGCTGGCCTGCTGATTGCGGCGGGCCTGCCGCTCGCGCAGGCGGCACCCGATGACGCCGCGCGCGCGGCGGTCGCGAAACTGGTGCCCGGCCTGCCGATCGACGCGATGCAGGAGTCGATGATCCCCGGCTTCTACGAGGTGCTCTCGGGAGTCAAGATCCTCTACGTCAGCAAGGACGGCAAGCTGGTCTTCGAAGGCGGCGCCTTCGACGTCGAGCAGCGCCGCGACCTCGGCGACAGCGCCCGCAACGGCGTTCGCCGGGCGGCCCTGGCCAAGGTCGCGGACGATCGCAAGCTGGTCTACGCACCAGCCAATCCGCGCCACACGGTGACCGTTTTCACCGACATCGACTGCCCGTTCTGCAAGCGCTTCCACGAGCAGATCGCCCAGTACAACGCACACGGCATCGCGGTGGACTACATCCTCTACCCGCTGGTCAGCCTGCATCCGGGCGCGGACAAGAAGTCCGAGGCCGTCTGGTGTGCCAAGGACCGCATCGCCGCATTCAATGCCGCGATGTCGGGCCAGGACCCGATGGCGGCGAGCTGCCCGACCCCGCTGACCGAGCTGACGCACCTGGCCGAGTCGCTGGGCATCAACGGCACGCCGACCCTGATCGCCGCCGACGGCACGCATGTGGCGCCGGAAATCGCGCTGTCCCCGGACCGGCTGGCCGCCGAGCTCGATCGCCTGGCCGCCACTCCTCCCACCGCTCCCTAGAATTCTCTTTCGCCGAGGCTGACCCATGATGCGTTCCCTACCGATCGTCGCCGCGTTGGCCGGGCTGTTGCCGGCGGTTTCCGTGGCGGCCGACAAGGCCGACGAGGCTGCCCGTGCGGCCATCCTCAAGCTGGTCCCGCAGGCCACGATCGACACGGTCGAGCCGGCGCCGATGGCCGGTTTCCGCCAGGTGCTGCTCGGCGGCCAGCTGGTGTACGTGAGCGACGACGGCCGCTACCTGATGCAGGGCAAGCTGTACGACGCCGCCAGCCGCACCGACCTGACCGATGCGCGCCTGGGCAAGGCGCGGGTTGAGAAGCTCAAGAACATCCCGGCCAGCCAGCTGTTGAGCTTCGGCCCGGACAAGCCCAAGTACAAGCTGACGATCTTCACCGACATCGATTGCGGCTACTGCCGCAAGCTGCACCAGGAAGTGGCCGAGTACAACAAGCTCGGCATCGAGTTCGACTACCTGTTCTTCCCGCGCAGCGGCATCGATTCGCCGTCGTTCAAGAAGGCCGTCTCGGTGTGGTGCGCCGCGGACAAGAAGGCGGCGTTCACGGCGGCCAAGGGCGGCGCCGACCCCGCGCCCCTCACCTGCGACAACCCGATCGCCGCCCAGTTCCAGCTGGGGCTGGATGTCGGCGTGGACGGTACTCCGGCGGTGTACGCGCCCAACGGCGTCAAGATCGGCGGCTACCTGCCGCCGGCGCAGATGCTCGAGCGCCTGCAGCAGCTGGAAGCCGCCAAGTCCGGGACCTGACCACGCGGCCGGCGGGGCCGGTCCAGGGCCGCCATCCGGCAGGTCATGGCGGTCCCGGCGCCGCCGGCGGCTGCTGCGTGGCGCCGCGCCTGGGGCGCCACGCCGGGCTCGGTCGCGCGGGCGGCTCTTGCGCGCGCCCAGGGCCGCGCCATCGCCTGGGCATGGGCCGCGCCACGTCCTCGTTGTCCTTGGCCGGCGTACGCGGGCGGGCGCGTCGCGGCCTGTCCGCGGGTTGACGGCATGCCCCGGGGCGAGGGGGTGATCGGAACGCGCATCGGCTAGAATAGGCGGCTTCCCGATGCTCCCCTCCCGACCCTCATGATTGCGATCGACGGCCAGAGTGCGCTGTCGCCTTTCCGCGTCGAACGGATCAATGCCGCCCTGGCGGCCACGGTCCGCGACTGCAGGCTGCGCGACACGCGGTACGTGTACTTCGTAGCCGCCGACGCGGCCACCGCGGCGGATGCGCGCCTGTACCAGGTGCTGCAGGCCACCGCCGGGTCGCCGCGTCCGGCGACCCTCTGGATCGTCCCACGGCTGGGCACGATCTCGCCGTGGTCCAGCAAGGCCGGCGACATCCTGCGCGGCTGCGGCCTGGCGGTGCAGCGCGTGGAGCGCGGCCTGGCGATCGAGCTCGACCGCCCGCCGGCGACCGGATCGGCCGGCTGGCAGGCGATCGTGCAGGCGCTGCACGATCCGATGACGCAATCGGTGATCACCTCGCTGGCCGAAGCCGAGCACCTGTTCGATGCCGGCGCTCCCGCGCCGCTGGACATGGTGGTGCTCGGCGACGATCCGCACGGTGCGCTGTCGGCCGCCAACCAGCGCCTGGGCCTGGCCCTGGCCGATGACGAGATCGCCTATCTCGCCGACAGCTACCGCGCGCTGGGACGCGATCCGAGCGATGCCGAGCTGATGATGTTCGCGCAGGCCAATTCCGAGCACTGCCGGCACAAGGTGTTCAACGCGGCATTCACGGTCGATGGCGTGGCGCAGGACCGGTCGCTGTTCGCGATGATCCGCAATACCCACGCCGTCTCGCCGGCGCACACGCTGTCGGCCTATTCCGACAACGCGGCCGTGATCGAGGGCAGCCGCGCGCAGCGGTTCTTCGCTTCCCCGGCCGACGGGCGCTATGCGGCCGTCGAGGAAGACGTGCCGTACGCGATCAAGGTCGAGACGCACAACCATCCGACGGCGATCTCGCCGTTCCCGGGCGCCGCCACCGGTTCCGGCGGCGAGATTCGCGACGAGGGCGCCACCGGCCGCGGCGGCAAGCCCAAGGCCGGACTGGTCGGTTTCTCGGTTTCGCACCTGCGCATCCCGGGGCTGCCGCGCCCGTGGGAGCCGGAGCGGCCGCTGCCGCCGCGCTTCGCGACCGCGTTCGAGATCATGCGCGACGCCCCGCTGGGCGCCGCCGCGTTCAACAACGAGTTCGGCCGGCCCTGCCTGGGCGGCTACTTCCGGACCTTCGAGCAGGAAAACGGCGAGCCGGGCAAGCGCTTCGGCTACGACAAGCCGATCATGATCGCCGGCGGCATCGCCAACCTGCGCCGCGGCCACGTCGCCAAGCAGCACCTGCAGGAAGGCGATGCGGTGATCGTGCTCGGCGGACCGGCCATGCTGATCGGCCTGGGCGGCGGCGCCGCCTCGTCCGTCGCCGCCGGAACCAGCAGCGCGGAGCTGGATTTCGCCTCGGTGCAGCGCGACAACCCGGAGATGCAGCGGCGCTGCCAGGAAGTCATCGACGCCTGCTGGGCACGCGGAGAGGACAACCCGGTCGTCTCGATCCACGACGTCGGCGCCGGCGGTCTTTCCAACGCGATTCCGGAAATCCTCAACGATTCGGCCGTCGGCGGACGGATCGACCTGCGCAAGGTGCCGTGCGACGACCCGCAGCTCTCGCCGATGCAGATCTGGTGCAACGAATCGCAGGAGCGCTACGTGCTCGGCGTGCGGCCGGCTTCGCTGCCGCTGTTCGAGGCCTTGTGCGCGCGCGAGCGGTGCGTCTATGCCGTGGTCGGCAGCGTGACGGCCGAACGGCGCCTGGTGGTCGCCGACCCGCTGCTCGGCGGCGATGTGATCGATCTGCCACTCGAGGTGCTGTTCGGCAAGCCGCCGCGCATGCAGCGCGAGGCGGTACGCAAGTCCAAGCGCCTGGACCTGATCGCCGACACGGCCGGGCTCGAGCTCGACGAGGCGCTGCAGCGCGTGCTGCGCTTTCCTTCGGTCGGCAGCAAGTCGTTCCTGGTCACGATCGGCGATCGCAGCGTCGGCGGGCTGTGTGCGCGTGACCCGATGGTCGGCCCGTGGCAGGTGCCGGTGGCCGATTGTGCGGTCACGCTGGTCGACTTCGACGGCTATGCCGGCGAGGCGATGGCGATGGGCGAGCGCACGCCGCTGGCCGTGTTCGACGCCAAGGCGTCGGCACGCATGGCGGTCGGCGAGGCCCTGACCAACCTGGCGGCGGCGCCGATCGTGCTCGACGAGGTGCGCCTGTCCGCCAACTGGATGGCCGCCGTCGGCCAGTCTTGCGAGGACGCGGCACTCTACGACGCGGTCGAGGCGGTCGGCATGGAGCTGTGCCCCGCGCTCGGTATCTCGATCCCGGTCGGCAAGGACTCGCTGTCGATGCAGACGCAATGGTCGAGCGACGGGCAGGTGCAGCGCACCGTTTCGCCGGTCTCGCTGATCGTGTCCGCATTCGCGCGCGTCGCGGACGTGCGTCGCGCGGCGACGCCGCAGCTGGTGCTCGACCGTGGCGAAAGCGAGCTGTGGCTGCTGGACCTGGGTGCCGGGGCCAACCGGCTCGGCGGCTCGGTGCTGCTGCAATGCTCGCTGCGCGCCGGTGGGCTGGCACCCGATGTCGACGACCCCAAGCGCCTGCGCGCGTTCCTGGACGCGATCGCCGAGGCGCACCGGGACGGCCTGCTGCTGGCCTACCACGACCGCAGCGACGGTGGCGCGATCGTCACGCTGATCGAGATGGCGCTCGCCGGCCACTGCGGCCTGGACATCCGCCTCGACGGCTGGGGAGACACTACACTGGGCGCCTTGTTCTGCGAGGAACTCGGCGCCGTCGTCCAGGTTCGCAAGGCGGACCGGGACGCGTTCGAGGCCCTGCTCGAGCGGCACGGCCTGGGGACGATCGCCCATCGGATCGGGCGGCCGGTCGAGAAGCTGCGCATCCAGCTGACCCAGGGCGACACGGTACTGGTCAAATGGTCGTGGCCGGAGCTCATGGCCGCCTGGTCCGAAACCAGCCATGCGATGCAGCGGCTGCGCGACAATCCGGCCAGCGCCGACGACGAACACACGTGGCGGTGCGACGAGGACGCTCGGGGCATTGCGCCGCGCCTGAGCTTCGACCCCGCGGAGGATGTCGCCGCACCGTTCATCGCCACCGGCGAGCGCCCGCGCGTGGCGATCCTGCGCGAGCAAGGCGTCAACGGGCAGATCGAGATGGCGGCGGCGTTCACGCGCGCCGGCTTCGACGCCGTCGACGTGCACATGACCGACCTGCAGCAGGGCCGTCACCGCCTCGACGACTTCGTCGGCTTCGCCGCCTGCGGCGGCTTCAGCTACGGCGACGTGCTCGGTGCGGGACGCGGCTGGGCGACCTCGATCCTGTTCAACGCGCGTCTGCGCGAGGCGTTCGCGGCCTTCTTCGAGGATCCCGGCAAGTTCGCACTCGGTGTCTGCAACGGGTGCCAGATGATGGCCCAGCTCAAGCCGATCATCCCGGGTGCCGAGCATTGGCCGGAGTTCGTGCGCAACGCCTCGGAGCAGTACGAGGCACGCCTGGTGACGCTGGAGGTGCTCGAGTCGCAGTCGATCCTGCTGGCCGGCATGGCCGGTTCGCGCCTGCCGGTGGTCGTCGCCCACGGCGAGGGCCGCGTGCGCTATGCCGATGCGCGACAGGCGGAGGCGTGCCTGCGCTACGTGGACGATGGCGGCAAGCCGACCGAACGCTATCCGCTCAATCCCAACGGCTCGGCCGGAGGCGCCGCCGGCTTCACCGCGGCGGATGGCCGCGTGACGATCCTGATGCCGCATCCGGAGCGGGTGTTCCGCAGCGCCCAGATGAGCTGGCGACCGCGTGAATGGGGCGAGGACTCCCCGTGGATGCGCATCTTCCGCAACGCGCGCACCTGGGTCGGCTGACGATGACCCTGTCGCCGCTGCGCGAGTTCGCACTCAAGGCGCTGCTGTGGCTGCCGCTCAGTTTCGTCGTCTGGTTCGTGCTGGCGCCGCTGCTGGTCTGGCCGGTCGGCATGGCCGCTCGCGCGGTCCTGCTGGCGCTGTGGCCGGAGCTGTTCAGCGGACTCGTTCAGGGAGCCCAGGTCGTCGATCATGCGGGCCAGGTGCTCGGCAGCTCCGGCTATCTGTTCGAGCTGACGACCAAGATCCTGGTGCGCGCCGACGACGGCGGCCGGGTCGGGCTCGGTGTGCTCGAAACCACGCTCAACCCGATGATCTACGGATATGCGCTGCCGCTGTTCTCCGGCCTGACGCTGGCGACGCCGGCCTCGATCCGGCGCCGGGCGGGCCAGATCGCGGTGGCGTTCGCGGCGATCTGGCTGGCGCAGACCTTCGGCGTCGTCGCCGAAAGCCTCAAGGTCGTCGCCTTCCAGGCCGGCGCGCCGGGCCAGGCGGCCGCCGGAAAGGCCGGCCTGCAGCCCAATGTGATTGCGCTGGCCTACCAGTTCGGTTATCTGATCCTCCCGGCCCTGGTGCCCGTGGCGCTCTGGGTCGGCTTCAACCGGTCGTTCATCGAGTCGCTGGTGGGCCAGGGCAGGGAACCTGACCCGGGGAATCAGAGTCATAGCCATGTCGAATGAAGCGGATAGTCCTGTCTTGGCCAGTGTGATCGACCCTGCTGCCGGTGTCCCCGCGGTCGTCGAGGAGACGCTCGACGAGCGCGTATGCCAGTTCCTGGTCGCCCGCGGGCGGCTGAAGGAAACCGACCTCGTGCGCGGCCGGCGCCTGCACGAGGAGGACAACACCGGCTCCGGGCTGCTTTCGCTGCTGACCCGCCTGGGCCTGGTGTCCGAGCGCGACATGGCCGAGGCGATGTCGGAGCTGATGGACATCGCCCTGCTGCCACCCAAGGAGTTCCCGGAGACGCCGCCGCCGAACCTGCAGCTGTCGGTCCGCTTCCTCAAGCAGGTGCACATCTGCCCGATCGCCGAGACCGACGACGAAGTCACCCTGCTGATCGCCAATCCGGCCGACCCGTACCCGCTCGAGGCGGTCAAGCTCGCCACCGGCCGCAAGGTGCAGGTGCGCCTGGCGCTGCGCTCGGAGATCGACGACCTGATCGAGCGCTACTACGGCCAGGGGCGCTCGGCGATGGGCACGATCGTCGAGAACCTGAGCGACGAGAGCGGTCGCGGCGAGGACGACATCGAGCACCTGCGCGACTTGGCGTCCGAGGCGCCGGTGATCCGCCTGGTCAACCTGGTCATCCAGCGTGCCGTCGAGCAGCGCGCGTCGGACATCCACATCGAGCCGTTCGAGAACCGCCTGAAGGTGCGCTACCGCATCGACGGCGTGCTGCACGAGGTCGAGTCGCCGCCGGCGGCCTCGACCGCCGCGGTGATCTCGCGCATCAAGATCATGGCCAAGCTCAACATCGCCGAGCGGCGCCTGCCGCAGGACGGCCGCATCATGATCCGCGTGCAGGGCAAGGAGCTGGACCTGCGCGTCTCGACCGTGCCGACCGCGCACGGCGAATCGGTGGTGATGCGTATCCTCGACCGCGAGGCGGTGGTCTTCGATTTCCACACGCTCGGCTTCACCGACGAGTTCCTGCCGAAGTTCGTCAAGGTGCTCGAGCAGCCGCACGGCATCATGCTGGTGACCGGTCCGACCGGCTCGGGCAAGACGACGACGCTCTACACGGCCTTGTCCAAGCTCAACACGCCCGACGTCAAGATCATCACCGTCGAGGACCCGGTCGAGTACCAGATCGAGGGAATCAACCAGATCCAGGCCAAGCCGCAGATCGGGCTGGACTTCTCCCATGCACTGCGCTCGATCGTGCGTCAGGACCCGGACATCATCATGATCGGCGAGATGCGCGACCTGGAAACCGCGCGCATCGCGATCCAGTCGGCGCTGACCGGCCACCTGGTGCTTTCGACGCTGCACACCAACAATGCCGCCGGCGGCATCACGCGCATGCTCGACATGGGCGTGGAGGACTACCTGCTGACCTCGACGATCAACGGCATTCTCGCCCAGCGCCTGGTGCGCCGGCTGGATTCCAACACGGCGATGCCGTACGAGGCCTCGCCGGAGGTGATCCGCGAATTCAATCTCGACCGCTTCACCGACGAGCGCCCGATCAAGCTCTACAAGCCGATGCCCTCGCCGCTGAACTCCAGCGGGTACTTCGGGCGCACGACGATCATGGAGTTCCTGGTCATGACCGATGCGCTGCGCCGCCAGGTCATGCAGCACTCGACGATGGGCGAGCTGGAGGAACAGGCGCGCAAGGAAGGCATGCGCACGATGTACGAGGACGGCATCGTCAAGTCGCTGGGCGGCTCGACGACGCTCGAGGAAGTCCTGCGCGTGACCCAGGAAACCTGATGAAAGCCGGCGCGCCATGACCATCTACCGCTACAAGGCCGTCACCCCGGCGGGCGAGACGCTGGAAGGTCAGCTCGACGTCGCGTCCCACGACGAGGCGATCCTCAAGCTGCAGGATGCCGGCAACATTCCGCTCGACGTGCGCGAGGCCGATGCCGGCTCCGGCGGCAGCCTGTTCGGCGGCCTGTTCAAGAAGGCGACGTTGCGCGAGCAGCAGGTGGTGCTGTTCACGCAGCAGCTGGCGACCCTGCTCGGCGCCGGCCAGCCGCTCGACCGCGCGCTGCAGATCCTGCTCGACCTGCCCGAGTCGGACAAGGCGCGGCAGATGCTCGAGCGCATCCGCGACCACGTGCGCGGCGGTGCGCCGCTGTCCGATGCGCTCGAGAACGAGACCGGCAACTTCTCGCGCCTCTACATCAACATGGTCCGCGCCGGCGAGGCGGGCGGCTCGCTCGACGATACGCTCAAGCGGCTCGGCGAGTACCTGGAGCGTTCGCGCCTGCTGAAGGCCGGTGTCATCAACGCGATGATCTACCCGGCGTTCCTGGTCGGCATGGTGCTGCTCTCGCTGCTGGTGCTGCTGACGTACGTGGTGCCGCAGTTCGCGCCGATGTTCGCCGACATGGGCGTGGAAATGCCGATGATCACGCGGATCGTCCTCGGCGTCGGTTCGACCCTGCAGAACTTCTGGTGGCTGCTGATCGGCTTGGCCATCTTCGCGGTGAGCTGGGTGCGGCGGCAGATGGCCAATCCGGTCACCCGGCTCAAGCTCGACCAGCGGCTGTTGAAGCTCCGGCTCATCGGCGAGCTGATCCGCAAGCTCGAGACGGCACGCCTGTCGCGTACCCTGGGCACGCTGCTCCACAACGGCGTTCCGCTGCTGAACGGCCTGGCGATCGCGCGCAACGTCATGGGCAACACGGTACTGGCCGCGGCCGTCGAGCAGGCGACCGAGGAGGTCAAGACCGGCGGCGGCCTGGGCTATTCGCTGACGCAGTCCAAGCAGTTCCCCAAGCTGGCCCTGCAGATGATCAGCGTCGGCGAGGAATCCGGCCAGCTCGACGCGATGCTGATGAAGGTGGCCGACACCTTCGACATCGAAGTGAAGAACACCCTGGATCGCCTGCTGGCGGCCCTGGTGCCGCTGACGACCGTCGTCATGACCGTCATCGTCGCGATGATCATGCTCGCGATCGTGCTGCCGATCATGGATATCGCCGGTTCGATACAGTAAGCCCCCATTTCCCGCCACGAGGCCCTCATGAACACGCCAACTCCGTTCCTTGCACGCCCGCTGCCGCGCAGCGGTGGCTTCAGCCTGATCGAGATGCTCGCGGTCATCGTCCTGATCGGCATCGTCGCCACGATCGTCGTCCAGAACGTCGGCAACCGCGTCAACACCGGCAAGTACAACGCCGGCAAGGCCCAGGTGCAGTCGCTCGCCGGCAAGGTCGAGGCCTACGCGCTGGACAACGGCTCGCCGCCGCAGCGGCTCGAGGACCTGGTCACGCGTGGCGGCAACGCCAAGAACTGGAACGGGCCGTACGCCAAGGAGTCGGACCTCAAGGATCCGTTCGGCAACCCGTTCCAGTACAAGAGCCCGGGCGAGCACGGTGATTTCGACCTCGTGTTCCTCGGTCGCGACGGCCAGACCGGCGGTGCCGAGCTGAACGCCGACTACGGCAACTGGCAGTAAGCGGCCGGCGCGGACCGCACGCACCTGCCCGGACCATCGCCGTGCACGCCTGCCGTTCGCGCCCCAGAGGCTTCACGCTGATCGAGATGATCGCGGTCGTGGTCCTGATCGCGGTCATCCTGACGGTCGTCTCGGTTTCGTTCTCCAAGAGCCTTTCCAGTGCCAAGGTCCGTGCGGCCAGCCGTGACCTGGTCGCGGCGCTGCGCTACACCCGCGGCCAGGCGATCGTGAAAGGCGAGCAGAAGGTGCTCACGCTGGACCTCGAGCACAACAGCTACCAGGCCCCCAATCGCGGATCGACCGAGCTGCCCAAGGACATGAAGCTGCAGCTGACGACGGCCGAGCAGGAACTGACCGGCGCCAATGCCGGCGGCATCCGCTTCTTCCCGGACGGCAGCTCCACCGGCGGCAACATCGCCGTCCTGATGGGTGAACGGGTCTGGCGCATCAACGTGGCTTGGCTGACGGGCGAGATCACGCTCGACCAGCCGCCTGACTGAACGAAACCCCGATCGGACGGTCTGACAGGCCATGCCACGCCACGCTCCCTTTGCGCCTCGCCACGCTCGCGGCTTCAGCCTGATCGAGATGGTGGCGGCGTTCCTGGTGTTCGCGATCGCGGTCGGCGTCCAGATGCAAATCCTGGCCACGTCGCTGCACACGACGCGGCGCTCGGCCGAGTACACGCAGGCGGCGCTCTGGGCGCAATCCCGGCTCGACGTCGTCGGTGTCGGCGAGCGCATCGAGGAAGGCGATTCCTCGGGCCGCTTCGACGACAAGTACAGCTGGGAGCTGCGCGTCCACAAGGTCGACCCGCAGGGTATCGTGCCGCCGCCGGCGATGGGCGGCGGCATCGCCGGCCTGTCCGCCGAGCAGCAAGTCGCCGCCGCCGCCCAGGTCGGTAACAGCGGCGCGCTGACCATCTCGCCGGTGGAGATCTTCCAGCTCGACCTGACGGTGGTCTGGGGCAGTCGCAGCAAGCCGCACAGCGAGACGTTCTCGACCTTGCGCGCGACCAACCCCGACGACGGCAGCGGTGGTCCCGGCGGCATCAACATGCCCAGCATGCGCACCAGCGCGCAGCCCACCGGCGCCGCTGGCGGCGGACGCAGCAGTGCCGTGCCGGGCACCGGCGGGGGCAAGCGATGAACCGGCGGCCGGTGCGCGGCTTCACGCTGATCGAGGTCATGCTGGCGACGATGCTGCTCGGCCTGCTGCTGGCCGGCACCTACGGCGCGATCCGCACCACGGTCAAGGCGATGCAGTCGGGCGAAAGCGCGGTCGACACGATCAACCGGATCCGGGTCGCCCAGGAATTCATCCGCCGGCAGATCAGCCGCGGCATGCCGCTGGGCTTCGATCGCGACGACAGCACCGGCGTCAATTTCGTGTTCGAGGGCAAGCGCGACTTCATGCGCTTCGTCGCCCCCATGCCCGGCTACCTGTCGAAGGGCGGGCCCTATGTGCAGACGCTGGAGCTGGCCAACGTGCGCGGCGGCAAAGAACTGCTCTTCACCCATGCGATGCTGAACGGCTTCGACCTGCGCCAGCTGCGCGAGGAGGACCAGGAGCCGGTCATGCTGGTCGACCGCATCCGCGGCGGGCGCTTCGAGTATCGCGGCTTCACCGAGGAAGGCGAGCTCGGCGACTGGCAGGACGACTGGGAGGATCCCAGCCTGACCCCGGTCATGGTGCGCATCCGGCTCCAGCTGCGCGACGACAGCCAGGTGGTGTTTCCGGACATGGAGATACCGCTGGTCCTCGACGTCGGCTCGATGCGGCGTCCGTACACCGGCCGGGACGGCGCCCAGCCGCCGCCGCTGCCGGGGCAGACCGGGCAGCCCGGACAGCAGTCCTACGGTGTCCCGCAGAAATTCGGCCAGGGGCAGGTCCGATGAGCATCCGGCCGTTCCGGTCCCGGCAGCAGGGCATCGCGTTCATTCTGGTGCTGTGGGTCATCGCGATGGTGGCCGTGCTGCTCGGCAGCTTCTCGATGATCGCCCGCACCGAGAACCTGCAGTCCCGGCACCTGTTCGAGACCACCCAGGCGCGCTATGCCGCCGAGGCCGGCCTGAACCTGGCGGTCTACCAGCTGCGCATGCACGACCCGATGCAGCGCTGGCAGGGCGACGGCCGCAGCTACCGGTTCGGCTTCGGGGAGGCCGAGGTCGAGGTCCGCATCACCGACGATGCCGGCAAGATCGACATCAACACCGCCGACATCATGGTCCTGACCAACCTGCTGGCCTCCACCGGGATCGAGCTGGAGAAGGCCCAGGAACTGGCCGATGCGATCGAGGATTGGCGCGATCCGGACGACCTGGCCAAGCCGCTCGGTGCCGAGGCCAAGGACTACAAGGACATCGGCCTGTCCTACGGGCCGCGCAACGGCCCGTTCGAGACCGTCTCGGAGCTGCAGCAGGTCCTGGGGATGACCTATGAGATCTTCACCGCGCTGGAGCCGGGCATCACGATCTACTCGGGCCGCAACACGCCCAGCGCCGCCTATGCACCGCTCGAGGCGCTGCGCGCCTTGCCGGGGATGACCACCGACTACGCCCAGCAGCTGATCCAGCAGCGCCAGATGCTGCAGCCCGGCTCCCCCGAGCTGCAGAGCCTCACCCTGCCCGACGGGACGCCGCTCATGGCGGACGGCGGGGGGCTGACGTATAGTGTGCGCTGCCGTGCAACGCTGTCCAATGGCGCCAGTGCCGAACTGGACGCCACGGTCCGCATGGGCGGCGCCGGCGCCGCGGGCCGCCCTTATGCAATCCTGCGCTGGCGGGATGGGGAAAATTCCTGAACGTGCTGATCGAAACGCTGGACAGACAGCTGGCGCGTCTGCGGACGCGCCTTGCCAAGACTCCACTGCCGGCGTTCTTCGCCTGGTGGGGCGAGAACCTGCTCGCCTGCCTGCCGCAACGCTGGCGGGATCTGATCGCCGATCGCAACGAGACGCTGCTGCTCGAGCAGCAGCCGGGCCAGACGGTCGTCTGGCGCGCGCGCGGCCGCGCCGCCGCGACCGAGTACGGCCGGATCGCGCAGGACCAGCCGGCCGAGGCGCAGGTCGCCGAGTTCCGCCGGCTGCGTGAACGGATCGAAGACCCGACCGTCCGCACGATCTACTGCATCGACGCCGGCCGCGTGCTGCGCAGGACGATTTCGCTGCCGGCCGCCGCGGAGGAGAATCTCCGGCAGGTGCTCTCGTTCGAGATGGACCGGCAGACGCCGTTCAAGGCCGACCAGGTCTACTTCGACAGCCGCATCGTCAGCCGCGACGCGTCCGGCCGCACGATCCATGTGGAGCTGGTGCTGCTGCCGCGGCCGCAGCTCGATGCCGAGATCACGACGCTGGCGGGCGGTGCGCTGGCCCTGGACGGCGTCGACATCTGGCGCGCCGGCCACGGCGGCCAGCGCAGTCATATCAACCTGCTCCCGCCGGACCGGCGTGCGCATCGCCGCGACCTGCGGCTACCGCTGAATCTGGGGCTGGCGGCGCTGGCGGTGGTACTGCTGCTGCTGGCGATGTCCAAGTGGCTCGACAACCGCGCGGCGGCAGTGGAGTCGATGCGTGAAAAAGTGAACCAGGCCGACGCCCAGGCGCGGCAGGTCTCGGACCTCAAGCGCAGCCTGGTCGACTCGATCGCCGGCGCCAACTTCCTCGCCGACAAGAAGCGCAACGAGCCGCTGGTGGTCGCGGTCCTCGACGACCTCACCCAGCGCCTGCCCGACGACACCTTCCTCGAGCGCATGAACATCGAGAACGGACAGCTGCAGCTGCAGGGCCAGAGCCGCGAGGCGGCCAAGCTGATCGGGCTGCTCGGCGAGTCGCCGTACCTGTCCAATCCGAATTTCCAGGGTGCGATCCAGCCCGACCCGAGGACCAGCAAGGAGCGCTTCCAGATCACCGCCGAACTCAAGCGGACCAAGGTGGCCGGAACCGAGGACGCCGGAAAGGGGGCGACCGATGGCGCTTGAGATCAAGGCACCGAAGGACGGCCGCCTGCTGGCGGTGATCCTGTTGGCGATCGTCCTGTTGCTGGTCTACCTGCTGGGTTTCCACTGGTGGTTCGTGGCGCCGCACCTGCAGTACACCGAGCAGATGGTGGACCTGCGCGAGCAGCAGTTGCGATTCGCGCGGACAATTGCCGAGCAGCCGCAGATCGACCTCAAGCTGACCGAGATCCGCGGCTACGAGCAGGAAAACCAGGCCTTCATGCCGGAGGCGGACGTGAACGCCGCGTCGGCCAACCTGATCCAGCGTCTCAAGCAGGTTGTCGCCGAGCATGCACCCGACAGCAATCGCTGCCAGGTCGTCAGCTCCCAGTCCTATACCAGCACCGAAGAAGAGCTCTATCGGCGCGTGACGATCAGCGTGCGCATGCGCTGCGATCTGGAGCAGTTGTCGGCGATCCTGTACGACCTGGAGAATGGCAAGCCTTACCTGTTTGCCGACCAGTTGATGATCTACAAGCAGCAGAACTACGTGCCGCCGGGCGGTCGCGCCGCGTCGCAGCCGCTCGACGTGCGTTTCAACCTGTCTGGCTACATCCGGCAGCCGGGCAAGGCGGCCAAATGAACGTGCGCGCCGCCGAAATGGCCACCCGGGTCCTGCTGGGCATCTGCGCCCTGTTCGGGGCTTTGCTGCTGGTGCTCTATGCCGGCTACGGCCGCGGCTACGGCTGGCTGAGCGACAACGAAGGCCCGCGCAAGCTGGCCGCCGGCACGATCGATCGCGCCCCGTTCGTCCCGCCGCCGCTGACCACGTTCGCCGCGATCGACCAGCGTCCGCTGTTCAACGAGGACCGCCGGCCCTCCGCGGTCGAGGCCGTGGCGTCTTCGGACGCCCCGCCCGAGGTCCCGCTGAACATCCAGCTGACCGGAGTCATCGTCACGCCGGAGACGCGGATCGCCCTGATTACCGACAAGGCACGGAACCTGTCGTTGTCGCTCAAGGTCGGAATGCCGCTGGAAGGCGACCAGGCCAGCTGGACGCTGATCGAGGTCAACCCTCGCTCCGTGGTGTTCCAGAGCATCAACAACGAACGCAGCGAGGTCGAGCTGGAAGTCGCCGGCACGGTGACGCCGCCGCCGAACATGCGGACTCCCGGAGGCACGCCGCCGCCGGGGAACACCCGGCCGCCACCACCGGGGGCACAGCAGCCGGCGCAGGCCGGCAACAGCAACGAAGACCTGGCCAAGCGCATCGAGGCGCGCCGGCGCCAGATGCGGGAAGAGGCCGAAAAGCTGCGGCAGCAGGCCGATGAGAAGAAATGACGAGGCACGGCGCCGGCGAGGCCGGCCGCCGGACCCACCCGACGCCGCGCCGGTGCTTACCCGCCGGAACCCTCGTGGTCTAGGCTACCGTATGGCCGATCCGTTTCCGGGGGCGGTCAAGCTGATGGAGAGTGACGTGTTGTTGAAACCGAAGTCCCTGCTGATCGCGCTGTCGCTGGCTTTGCTGGCCGGCTGCGCCACCACGCCGACTCCGCGCGCCACCGCTCCGGACGATGGTCCGATGACTGCCGACAACGCGATCGCGCCGGTGTCGCCGAGGCACGAGGTCGACGCCGAGCGTATCGGCGACGGGGCGATCCCGATCAATCCGGACGAAGACGCCAGCCGCCAGCCGCCGAAGCCGGAGATCCAGGTGGGTACCGGGCGCTTCTTCAACGAGCAGGCCGCGCGTGGCGCGGGCGCGTCGGTCGCGGGTGAGGGCCAGGTCGTCTTCAACTTCGAGAACCAGCCGATCCAGGCCGTCGTCAAGGCGATCCTGGGAGATCTGCTGCAGGAGAACTACATCATCGCGCCCAACGTCGGCGGCAACGTCACGTTCTCGACGTCCAAGCCGATCCGGCCCGAAGACGCGATGTCCACGCTCGAGACGCTGCTGCAATGGACCGGCAATACGCTGGTCCGCGAAGGCGGCCGCTATACCGTGCTGCAGCTGAAGGACGCGATTCCCGGCAAGCTCACGCCGCGCATCGCGCCGCCGGACGCCGCGCGCGGCTACGAGCTGCGGGTGTTCCCGCTGCGTTACGTATCGCCTTCGCAGATGGCGAACCTGCTCAAGCCCTACGCGAAGCCCGAGGCGGTCATCAACGTCGATACCGCGCGCAGCCTGCTGGTCATGGCGGGCACGGCATCGGAACTCGTCAACTACAAGCGCACGATCGAGACCTTCGACGTCGACTGGCTCAAGGGCATGTCGATGGGCGTCTACGCGCTGCAGCACCAGGAGGTGGGAAAGATCCTGCCGGAACTGCAGAAGCTGTTCGGCGCCGAGGGCGAGTCGCCACTGGCCGGCATGTTCCGCTTCATGCCGCTGGAGTCGGTCAACTCGGTCATCGTCATCACGCCGCAGCCCGAATATCTCGAGCAGGCCGAGCAGTGGCTGCGGCGCCTGGACACCGGTGCGGCGGAGAACGCCACCCAGCTCTATACCTACGACGTCAAGAACATCAAGGCGGTCGATCTGGCCGACTACCTCAGCGACATCTTCGGCACCAGCGGTGGCGGCGGCGGCCGGCGCGGCACCTCCGGTTCGGTGGCCCCGGGGCTCAAGCCGGTCACGGTCGGTTCGATCGGCGGCGCCGGCGGTTCGTCGATGAGCTACGGCAGCAATCGCCAGAACGCGCAGAGCGAGGCGCCGAAGGCCGAATCGACTCCGCGCCCGGCCGGCTCCGGCGGTTCCGGCGAAGAGAACAAGATGCGCATCACCGCGATCGAGGAGAACAACCAGCTGCTCGTCATGGCGACGCCGGCCGAGTGGGACTCGGTGCAGGCGGCGATCCGCAAGCTCGACATCGCACCGCTGCAGGTGCACATCGAGACCAAGATCCTCGAGGTCAGCCTGGACGGCGACCTGCAGTACGGCGTGCAGTGGTGGTTCGCGGGCTTGCAGGGCGAGGGCTATCCGAACGGCGAGCCCTATGTGCGCACCCATGATCGCCAGCGTGGCCTGATCGGCGATGCCGGTCCGGCCGCCGGCTCCTCGACGATCTTCTGGTCCTACCTCAACAGCAAGTTCCAGGTCGCATTGAGCGCGCTGCAGTCCAGCGGCGTCGCCAAGGTGTTGTCGGCACCGTCGCTGGTCGTGACGAACAACCAGGAAGCGCAGATCAACGTCGGTCAGCAGATCCCGGTCCAGCAGACCTTCTATACCGGCTACACCGTGCCGACCACGGGAACCAACAACACGCCGACCACGACGAACTCCGGCTACGGCACCGTGCAGTACCTCAACACCGGCATCATCCTGCAGGTCAAGCCGCGCGTGAATCCGGGCGGCCTGGTCTACATGGAGGTCTCGCAGGAGGTCAGCAATCCCGGCACGCCGACCGCCAACGGCAACCCGCCGATCAACCAGCGCCAGCTGCAGACCCAGATCGCCGTGCAGAGCGGAGAATCGGTGCTGCTGGGCGGATTGATCTCGGAGAACTCGCAGGAAGGCGAATCCAACGTTCCGGGCCTCAGCAAGATCCCGCTGCTCGGAAAACTGTTCGGCAATACCCAGAAGAGGCGTCAGCGCACCGAGCTGATCGTCGTGATCACGCCCCAGGTGATCGCCAACAGCCAGGATGCCCGTACCGTCACGGACGAGTACCGGCGCCAGTTCGAATCGCTGCGGCCGCTGCCCAAGTCCAACGTCACGGTGGAGCCGCTGCGGCCGGCAGCTGAGACGGTGCCGGTTCCCGAGCGTCCCTAGGCGGCCGGATTGAACCGGCGCGCCGCGCCGATGTCCTAGCGTCGGCTTCGCATTCGCCGGCGCCGGGAGCTCCATGCAGGGGCGATGCGGATTTCGCGCAGGTGCGCCGTGTTTCACGGCGGCCGGCCATCATCGATAGAAAAGGACTCGTACATGAGCATTGATTTCAAGACCCTTCGCTTGCAGGGCTTGCTGGGACTCCTCGCCATCGCTGCCTTGCTGGTCGGGGGCTGTGCATCCTCCGGAATCAAGGGCGGCGTATCCGTCGACGCGATCGATACGCTGTCGGTGCAGCGCTGGGAGTACCTGATCAAGCGACAGGCGGACAAGGCCTACGACCTCCTCTCGCCCGGGTATCGCAGCACGCGTACGCGTGAAGCCTATGCGGCAGCGATGAACTCGCGCCCGATCGGCTGGAAGAAGGTCACTTTCGTCAGGAAGGAATGCGAGGCCGATCGCTGCAGCGTCTTTCTGCTCGTCGACCACACGATCCGGCTGCCCGGCCTGGGTGTCGGCAAGTCCCAGGAAGCCTTTGCTCCGATACGCGAAACGTGGATCCGCTCCGGCGGGCGTTGGTACTATCTTCCGGCCAACTGATCTGGCTTAACTGATTGATTTAGCTGCCATAAGAGAAGGTTCCGGCTGGGGATTGCATGCCACTTTCCTTTGCCTTAACATGGCAGCGCTGTTGCCCAGTCCCGATAGCGGCAGTCGGGGAGTCGCTGATGGCCGGCGCGGGATTGGTGAAAGCAAAAAAGCCCTGTGGTCCTAATTAGGAGTGTTGTGATGAAGAAGAACAGCTTGACGACTGCTGTGATCGCCGGCATCGCCGGCGTCGCAGGCTTCGCGAGCCTGGCCAACGCCGTCGACCTGAATCCCGATGGTCTCGGCCAGGTTCTGCTCTACCCGTACTACACGGTCGAGAAGGGTCAGCAGACCTATCTGTCGGTCGTCAACACGACCAGCACCGGCAAGGCCGTCAAGGTCCGCTTCCTGGAAGGCTACAACAGCCGCGAAGTCCTCGACTTCAACCTGTGGCTGTCGCGCTACGACGTGTGGACCGCGACGATCTTCGCGCTGGACGACGTGTTCGACGACCAGGGCGACGGTGCGGCCATCCTGACCCGCGACAAGAGCTGCACCTCGCCGATGTTCAGCGAGGGTGACGGCACGGTGGGCGGTGCGCCGTACACGAAGTTCCGTTCGTTCGCCTACGCCGGTGACGGCGGCCCGCAGACGATCACGCGTACGCGTGAAGGTCATTTCGAGATCATCGAAATGGCGACGCTGACCGGTCCGACCAACAGCGCCATCACGCACAACAACGGCAACACGCCGGGTGGTTGCGGCACGGTGCGTAACCTCAATGCGGCCAACGCCGACATGAGCGCTCCGTCCGGTGGTCTGTTCGGTGGTGGTGCGGTCGCCAACGTCGCTCAGGGTACGTACTTCTCGTTCAATGCCGACGCTCTGGAAGGCTGGCGTGCAGCTCCGCTGTTCACCGGTACCGACAACCTGCGTCCGGCGCTCGACGATGCGATCGATGCCAGCGGCGACTCCGCCACGGCGTTCGTGGCGCTGGGTACCTCGATTTCGACCAGCGTCTATGCTGCCAACCGCGCCATCGACGCCGTCAGCGCCACGCTGACCGCCAACGCGATCTACAACGAGTATGTCGTGTCCCCGGCGATCGGTGCGAACTCGGACTGGGTTGTCACCTTCCCGACCAAGCGCTTCTACGTGGATCCGCTGATGGTCGTCGCTCCGGCCGTTGCTCCGGTCCAGCCGTTCGTCCAGCGCTTCACCGCGCCGGGCGTCTCGTGCGTCGAGGTCGGCATCAGCATCTACGACCGTGAAGAAGTCACCACGACTGCCGGTTCGTCGGGCTGGTCGCCGCCGCCTCCGGGTGCTCCGCCGTCGTCGCTGTGCCGTGAAACCAACGTCATCAGCTTCCTCGACGTCACGACCGCCCCGACCGCTTCCGGCGTTCTCGGTTCGAAGCTCGTCACCAACATCCGCCCGACCGTCGGTGCGGAAGGCTGGGTCAAGCTGAACCTGAACCCGGGTTCGGAGCCGCATGCTCTGCGTGCGTCGCTGAACGGCAACGTCTATCACGGCCTGCCGGTCACCGGCTTCTGGGCGAACAACCTCGTCAACGAGAACGTGTCCGACGGTGTGATGTCGAACTACTCGGGCGTGTACCGTCATCGTGCAAGCCGGAGCTGCACGGCTGGCGAGAGCACCTGCTCGTAAGAGACAGTGCGTGTAGTATCAGAAAAGAGGGGGCGCAAGCCCCCTCTTTTTTTTATTGCGCGCTTGGAATGCGCGGATTTAACGACGAATTTGCACTTCTGTGCATAGGAACGCACTACAATCCCACCGCTTATGCCCAGGGAAGCTTCTGAAATGCCCTCCACATCTCGATTGGTACGCTGGTCCTTTTCCTTCCTCCCGCTAGCCCTGGTCTTTTCGCCCTTGGCTCACGCTCAGACGGTCATCGAATTGACCGATCCTTCGCAGCCGGCCAATCCGTGCATATTCACGACGAATGGAAACGGTGTCACCGCCGATCCGGCGACGGGACACTTGCGGGCGACCGGGGCGTTCGGAACCAACTGCCAAACGGCTCCGCTGCCGGTACCGTCGATCAACCCGGGGCCGGCAAACTGGGTGTTGCCGTCCGGTTGGGCAATCGGCGCCTCGGCGCAAGTGCAATGGGCGGCGGCTAATGCCGACCTGTGTACCTACGACGGCAGCAGCATTCCGGCAGGACAAAGTGCTGGTTGGCCGTGGCCGGCATCGGGTGTCGCCTGCAATTCCACGTCGAGTTGCGCAACCCCCCACAATCTGACGCTGACGCCTGCCGTCGCGGGAAACTACCATTTCCGGTTGAACTGCACCTATAACGGGAATGTCCAGACTGCGGCTGTCTCGGAGATTTCGGCGAATGTCACGGCTGCGCCGGAAGGGTGTGCGGCTCCGACCGGATGGACGCGTGTTACCCAAGGCTTTGTTCGCTATCAATCGGGCGATGGCCCGCGCTTGGCATCGCCGACGACTCAATGGGGACATGTCTGGGGGCAGCGTTCCTCCGCGCCGGGTACGTTCAACCCATGGCCGTACCTCGGCGGCAACATGGTCGGCGTCGAATTCGGCGGCAAACAGTATGTTGCGCTGGAATTCACGCCCAATAGAACAGGCAGCTTCTGGCTCACCGGCAGCTCGACGGCGTTCCAGCACTACGGCGGTGGCGGAAACGGCATCTCGGCCAGCATCAGCAAGCGATGCGGCGACTTCACGTCCACACCGGGTCCCACATCACCGACTCCGACGGGATGCTGGTTCAACAACCTGGGCCCGTCGGGGCATATCTCCTACTCGATCGTGACCGGCAACTACGAATGCAAGCTACAGCTGGGTGAGACCTACTATCTGAACATGGTCTACACGCCGCTGCCGATCACGAGTGAGTCCAGATCCGAATGCGCGGCGGGCGGTTGCCGCATGCAGTATCAGAACAACTGCCCGGGCAGTGTTGACTGCGGATCGGTCAGTCCGTAGCAGCGACGCGCTCATCAGTTTCGGATAGCTCCACAGACCAACGCCGCCCTGGTTGCATTCAGGGCGGCGTTGCTTTTCGGCGAGAGTGGAATACAGGTAATGAAGACGCTGCTGTTCCTGTTGCTAATGTCCACCGGCATCTCGATGGCACATGCACTGCCTGCGCATGTGATCGTCCAGCAGAGTGGTGTCGAAGTGACGGTCGAGGATGTCGATCAATTCGCCCAGACGATTCCGGAAAAGGACCGGGCGGCCTTCTTCGACAGCCCGAAGCGGATCGAGCAGGTCCTGCAGAATCTTCTGACCCAGAAGCTGGTCGTCCAGGACGTTCGTCGCCAGGAAGCAGATCCCATCCTGTTGAGTCAGATCGACAAGGACCCGGCCGGCACCTATCGCAGGCAGCTGGAGCGGGTTCGGGACTCGGATGTCCCCGATATGACGGTGCTCGCCGAGGAAATGTACGCGGCGAATCGGTCCGACTATGTCGTCGCCGGTCGAATCGACGTGCAGTACCTGAAGGCTTCGGTGGAAGCCGAAAAGGAGCGCGGGAAGCCCAAGCCGGAGAGCCTTGCAGCGGCCAAGGCCACGATGAACCGCCTTCGTGCACAGATTCAATCCGATGTGCGGCAGTTCGACGCGATCTACGGCACACCCGAGCAGCATGGCGTCGAGGCTGGGACGCTGGAAGATGCAGCTGGATCGGAACACTATCCAGACGCGACGCGGGCCGCGGCGCGAAGTCTCAAAGCGCCGAGTGATGTATCGGCAGTGGTGGAAGAGGTGGGAGGGATCTATATCCTCAAGGCGGTCGTGCGCGAGCCCGATCGACAGCTCACTTTCGATGAGGTCAAGGATTCCATCCTCGAAGCGAAGCGCACCGAGTACGTGAAGCAGCGGATCGACGAGTATCTAGGTAGCCTGCGCACGACGCCCATGGAGTTCAATCCGGAAGCGATTGCTTCCTTGCGCACCCGCTATGCGAATGGTGCGCAAGCCCTCGGGCAGTAGCCGGTCGCGTGCAGGTTGGGCCGAGCGTGTCGGAGCGAAGAAGATCCAGCCCCCCCTGACAGGGCCTCTTTCAGATCGGGAGCTCCCAGAGCAGTGCATCGTCGAACATTCGCGCTGGCGGTCGAGTTCCTCCGTCGCGAGCTGCGCAACCGGTTCGCGGGCAGCTTCAGCGGCGGTCTGTGGGCCCTGGTACAACCGCTCGTCCAGCTCGCCGTCTATTCGTTCGTCTTCGTGCACGTCTTCAAGGCGCGCCTGCCGGGGGCCGACGCGCCCGGGTTCGTGCCTTTCCTGGTGACGGCGCTGTGGCCGTGGACGGCGTTCTCCGAGGCGCTGCTGCGGTCTACGACGGCGATCCAGGAGAACGCCGCGCTGATCGGCAAGATCGCCTTGCCGCGGCAGGTCTTCGTGTTCGCGGCTGCCGCATCCAGCTTCCTCATCCATACGGCCGGGTTCGTCGCCATCGTCCTGATCCTGAAGCTTCTCGGATACCGGATCGACCTGCTGGGCCTGCTGCCGGCACTCGCCCTGTACCTGCCGCTGTTCGCCCTGGCGGTCGGTATCGCGTTGGTGCTTTCCGCGTTGCAGGTCTTCGTGCGCGACCTGATCCAGGCGCTGGGGCAACTGCTGATGCTGATGATGTTCGCGGCGCCGGTTTTCTATGCGCGCGAATCGCTGCCCGAGGCGTACCGGCATTGGCTGGACCTCAATCCCTTCACGTTCTACGCGGAAAGCTTCCGCAGCCTGCTGCTGGGATACGGTCACCTGGACCTTGGCCGACTGCTCGTGGCGATCGTGGTCGCCGGGCTGGTGCTGGCCATCGGCAGCTTCGTCTTTCGGCGGCTGAACCGGCATTTCGAGGATTTCCTCTGAGGCCATGGCGTCGAATCATGCCGCTCCGGAGAACCTCCGCAGAAAGCTCGGCGCTATAGTGCGTCCGGTCCTCAGGAACCTCGTTCCATGCTGATTACGCTTCGCCCCCTGCCGAGATCGTCCGATGTCCGCTGACGGCGTGCCGGCACCCTCGTTGCTGGTCGAAGCGCAAGGCCTGGGCAAGCGCTACCCGAAGGTCTTCCAGCGGCGGGACCGCCTGCGGGCGCTCGGCGCCTTGCTGAGCGGCCGGGGCGACATCGATTCGATCCAGGTCCTGCACGACGTCGACCTGCGAGTGCAACGCGGCGAGTCGCTGGGCCTCATCGGCGAGAACGGTGCCGGCAAGTCGACCCTGTTGAAGCTGATCGCCGGCGTGCTGACACCCAGCAGCGGCGGCGTGACGGTGAACGGCAGGGTCGGTGCGCTGTTGGAGCTGGGTGCCGGCTTCCATCCGGAATACAGCGGCCGCGACAACATCGCGATGAGTGCGGTGCTCTACGGCCTGAGCGCGGCGGAGCTGCGCACCAAGCTCGACGAGATCGTCGCGTTCGCCGACATCGGCCGGTACATCGACGAGCCGGTCAAGCACTATTCGTCCGGCATGGTCGTACGGCTGGGCTTCGCCGTGGTGGCGGCCCTGCGTCCTGACTTGCTGATCACCGACGAAGTGCTCGCGGTCGGGGACGAGGCGTTCCAGAAGAAATGCGTGCGCTGGATCGAGGACTACCTGGCCGATGGCGGAACCTTGCTGCTGGTTTCGCACAGCATGTACCACGTGCAGAAGCTGTGCCGTCATGCGTGCTGGCTGCGCGACGGGACGGTCGCTGGCTATGGCGACGTGTTCGACGTCACCCAGGCCTATCTCGCCTACCAGGAAAGGAGAAGCGACCAGGCCGCTCGGCCCAAGACGGCCGACGCGTCGCAGGAGTTCGCGGTCGTGGGGGTGGACGTCAACGGCAGCGCGGACGAGCGCGCCCTGGTTCTCGACGGCGGGGCCGACCTGCGCGTGCGCGTGCGGGTCCGCTCCCGTGACGGGCGGCCGCCGATCGTCGCCTTCGGGCTGGTGCGTGCCGACGGCACGCCGGTCTACGGCGTCACCACCGAGATGGACGCCGTGACGCCGACGCGCGATGGCGACACGTACGTGGTCGCGGTCGATTTCTGCGCACTGCCGCTGCTGCCCGGCGGCTACAGCTTGCGGGTGCACTCGATGGACACCGAGGGCGTCCGCGCGTTCGATACGATCGAGCGCGCCATCACGATCCGCGGCAGCTCTCGCGAGTTCGGGATGGTGCGCCTTTCCCACCGCTGGCACGACGTATCCGAGCATCCCGCCTCGCGGGTGCCGGGAGCTTGAGGTTGCCGACATGAGCGACAGTCCCGCCGCCCTGCCTTTCACGGGCGAACGCTTCACGCCCGAATGCGTGCGCGAGATCTGGTACGAGCACTGGCATCGCTACGCATTCGCACTCGACCTCGTGCGCGGCAAGCGGGTGCTCGATGCCGCCTGCGGCGAGGGTTACGGCTCGAACCTGCTGGCGGACGCGGCGGCGAGCGTCGTCGGCGTGGATCTCTCGGCGCAGGCGGTCGACCACGCCAGGAACCGCTACGGCAGCCGCACGAATCTCCAGTTCGTGCAGGCCGACGCCACCGCGCTGCCGTTCGAGGACGCGCGCTTCGATGTCGTGGTCTCGTTCGAGACCCTCGAGCACCTGCATGCGCAGGAACGGCTGATCGAGGGCTTCGCCCGCGTGCTGGCCGACGATGGCCTGCTGGTGATCTCCTCGCCGGACAAGCGCACCTACTCGGACGTGATGGGGTTCGACAACGAGTTCCATGTCCGTGAGCTGTACCGGGACGAGCTGCTCGACTTGCTGCGTCCTCACTTTCCGCAGCTGCGGCTCTATGGCCAGAAGCTGCTGTTCCAGTCGGCGCTCTGGTCGCTCGACGGCGCGGACGGCGACAGCCAGGCCTGGACGTCACCGTCCGCGGGCCAGGCGCCGGTGCCGGGTCTCGGTTACGCCCCGGTGTACTACGTGGCCCTCTGCGGTCGCCGTGGCCTGCCGGCCCCGCTGCCGGCACTCTCGCTGTTCGGGGACGGCGAGGAGTCGGTCTATGCGCACTACAACCACGAGGTGCGCAAGAACATGGCAGCGGGTGCCCGCATCGCGGAACTCGAGGCGGAGCTGGGCCGCCTGCGCCAGGACGCCGGGCCGGCAGCACCGGAACCAGCGCCGGCGCCGCGTGGCTGGCGCCGCTGGTTGCGCTGACGGGGTGTCGTTCGATTCCCGGTAGATCGCTGCGCACCGGCGCGTATCCGGGGCAGGGAAGAGCGGGACGCGGACGTCGGTCTACGTGCGAGCGGTGGCGCCGTCCCGGACCTGCGCGCGAGCGGCCGTCCGGGTGGGGCCGGCAGGCCGCCAGATGACTTCGTGCGACCGACCCGGACGGCCCGTCAGGCGCGCGCCGTGCCACTGGCGCGTCTCGGACCGGGCAACCCGCGGGGGTGACGACACACCCTGATCGTCGAGTCCTAGTCGTCTAGGAACAGGTCGGTCAGCGGCGTCTGCGTCGGATCGACCGCGTACTGCGAGAACGCTTCGATGCCGCGGGCACGCAGGATTTCCTCGTCGATCAGGAATCGCCCGTTCAACTCCGCGCTGGGGGTGGTCAGCACCGCATGGGCGGCGTCGGCGACGATGTCCGGCCGGCGGCAGCGCTCGATCGGGATGCCGGGAATCATGTTCAGTGCGTCGGTCGCGATGATCGTGCGCGGCCAGAGTGCGTTGATCGCGATACCGCGATCCGCGAACTCGGCCGCCAGTCCCAGCGTGACGAGGCTCATGCCCATCTTCGCCAGCGTGTAGCCCGTATGCGGCGCCCACCAGCGCGGATCGAGCGAGGGCGGAGGCGCCAGCGTGAGGATGTGCGGATTGGCGGACCGGAGCAGGTGCGGGAGCGCATGCTGGGCGCACAGGAAGCTGCCGCGCGCGTTGACCTGCTGCATCAGGTCGAAGCGCTTCATCGGCGTGTCCAGCGTGCCGCGCAGCCAGATCGCGCTGGCATTGTTGACCAGGATGTCGAGGCCCCCGAACGTGGCCACGGTGCGCTCGATCGCCGCCTGGACGTCTTCCTCCTCGCGGATGTCGACCTTCAGCGCGAGCGCCCGTCCGCCGGCCGCTTCCACCGCGGCGGCGGCGGTGTGGATGGTGCCGGGCAGCTTGGGATTGGCGACCTCGCTCTTGGCCGCGATCACGACGTTGGCGCCGTCGCGGGCGGCGCGGACCGCGATCGCGAGACCGATGCCGCGCGAGGCGCCGGTGATGAAGAGGGTCTTTCCGGCTAGCGATGCCATGGCTGTTCCTTGTGTTCGGGTAGCGGGAGCGGGTGGATCGGGAAAGCGTACGCGCGGAGCTGCCGGTCCGGCGCAGCGCATGCGTACCGGCGCGGCTCCGGTCGGGACGGGAAGCGGTGCGTTTGCACGCCTTTATGCGGCACCGGGGCCGGCCGCGTGCTATTCGCGCTGGAAGCGCGGCAGTGCATCGCGCAGCAGGGCGAGCCGTTGCAGCGGATCGACGATCTCCAGCAGGTGCTGGCGCTCGCCGGCGGCCAGCGGAAGCAGTTCGGCCATCCTGAAGCCCACCCAGCTGGCATCGTCGAAGCAGCTGCGGTTGGCATGCCGCGCGGGCAGGTTCATCTGCCCGAGCAGGCGGTCGAGGATGGTCGGCAGCAGGCCGAACTCGGCCGGCACGGCGATCGTGCGCTCCTCGTCCCAGGCCCGGATGTCGCCACGCACGAGGCCGTTGTCGCGGACGCGCGTGCGCTCGACATGGAACCGGCCGCGCCCTTCGGCCGTGATGCCGAGCAGTCCCTGGTCGAGGGTGTAGAAGTCGGTGATGTGGGCGATCGTTCCGATCGCTGCGGGGGTCGCCGGTTCGCCGACCTCGGCACCCTCGATGATCAGGCAGACGCCGAAGCCGCGACCCTCGCGGCTGCATTCGCGGACCAGGTCGAGGTAGCGAGGCTCGAAGATGCGCAGCCGCAGCGTGCCGCCGGGAAACAGGACATTCGACAACGGAAACAGCGGCAGGTCGGTGCAGTCGGCGGCGGCCATGACTACCGAGTCTAGCAAGCGGTCAGGACGGCAGGCGAGTCCGCGCCGGGTGGCTACCCGCGCAGGTGTGCGGCGAACCGCTGCGGAGCGCCTTCGAAGCCACCGTTGGACATGAAGACGACATGGTCGCCGGGACGTGCGGCAACGGCGAGCGCCGCCAGCAGGGCGTCGACACTGCCGACCGCCTCGCCGTGCCCGGCCAGGGCGCCGATGACGCGCTGTGCATCCCACGGCAATTCGGGGCGTTGCAGGAAGACCACGTGGTCGGCCTTGCGCAGCGAGGGCGCCAGTTCGTCCGCATGTGCACCCAGGCGCATCGAGTTCGAGCGCGGCTCGAGCGCGACCAGGATGCGGGCCGCGCCGACACGGGCACGCAAGCCGTCCAGCGTCGTGGCGATCGCGGTGGGATGGTGGGCGAAGTCGTCGTAGACGGCGATGTCCTGCGCGGCGTCGATGCGCTCCAGGCGCCGCTTGACGCTGGCGAAGCCGGCGAGCGCGGGCAGGACGGCGGCGGCCGATGCGCCGGCTGCGTGGGCCGCGGCGATCGCCGCCAGTGCGTTCATGACGTTGTGGCGGCCCAGCAACGGCCAGCGGGCCTCACCGAGAAGGTGGCCGCGATAGGAGACGCGGAAGGCCGACCCGTCCGCCTCGATCAGCTCGGCCCGCCAGTCGCCGGCGTCGATGCCGAACGTCTCGACCGCGGACCAGCATCCCATCTGCAGCACCTGCGCCAGGCGGGGATCCTCCGCGTTGACGATCAGGCGTCCGTTGCCGGGGACGATGCGGACCAGATGGTGGAATTGGCGCTGGATCGCGGCCACATCCGGGAAGATGTCGGCGTGGTCGAATTCCAGGTTGTTGAGGATCGCGATCGACGGCCGGTAGTGCACGAACTTCGACCGCTTGTCGAAGAAGGCGGTGTCGTACTCGTCCGCTTCGATGACGAAGTGCGGGCCGTCGCCGAGCCGTGCGGAGCGCTCGAAATTGCCCGGCACGCCGCCGATCAGGAATCCCGGCGCGAGTCCTTGCGACTGCAGCAGCCAGGCTAGCAGCGAGGTGGTCGTGGTCTTGCCGTGCGTGCCGGCCACCGCCAGCACCTGCCGCCGGGCCAGCACCTGTTCGCCCAGCCATTGCGGGCCGGACTGGTAGGGCAGGCGAGCATCGAGCAGGTGCTCGATCGCCGGGTTGCCGCGGGACAGGGCGTTTCCGACGAGCACCAGGTCCGGTGGCGGGGTCAGGTGAGCGGCGTCGTAGCCGGACCGGAGCGTGATGCCGAGCTCTTCGAGCTGGGTGCTCATCGGCGGGTAGACGTTCGCGTCGGACCCTTCGACCGTGTGCCCCAGCTCACGGGCCAGGGCGGCCACGCCGCCCATGAAGGTGCCGCAGATGCCGAGGATGTGCAGTTTCATGGGCCAGGAGCCTCGAGAACCATCGGCGCGGCCGTGCCGGACCGGCCGACAGCGGATGCCGTCAGCGGGGCAGCGCGGCCAGGATGCGGTCGAACACGTCGTCCAGCTCGCCGACACCGTCGACGACGACCAGCTTGCCGGTACCGGCGAAATAGTCGGCCACCGGGGCGGTCTGGTCGGCGTACACGCGCAGGCGTTCGCGCACCGTCTCGGGCTTGTCGTCGGCGCGGCCCTCGGCCGCGTAGCGGATCTCGCAGCGGCCGATGATCGTCTCGTTCGGCACGTCGAGCTTGACGGCGATGTCCAGCGGCTGGCCGATGCGGGCGAGCAGCGCTTCCAGCGCCTGGCACTGGGCGACGTTGCGGGGGTAGCCGTCGAGGATGAAGCCGGCGGCGGCATCGGGCTGTGCCAGCCGCTCCTCGAGCATGCCGAGGACGATGTCGTCCGACACGAGTTGCCCGGATTCCATCACCGCCTTGGCCTTGAGGCCGAGCGGCGTACCCGCCCGTACCGCGGCGCGCAGCAGGTCGCCGGTCGAGATGTGCGGGATCCCGAGCGCGGTCTTGAGTCTGGCCGCCTGGGTTCCCTTGCCCGAACCGGGCGCGCCGAGCAGGACGAGTCGCATAGAGTATTCCGTTGGATGTGGGCGGCTGGACGGGGGCGGTGCGATCCCGACACGTCGCGATCCGCTAGACTGCCCCGGCAACGAGACAGACCCTCAAACGAGCGCGGGCTACGCTAACGGCTGCACCCGGGAGTGTCAAACGCGCCGAGGGCATCGGAGGAGCGATGAATCGCGGGAACTTGCTGTATGCGCAATCGGGCGGTGTGACCGCGGTCATCAACGCGACCGCCGGTGCCGTCATCGAGGCAGCGCGGCGACGGCAGGTCAAGGTACTGGCGGCGCGCAACGGCATCGTCGGCGTGCTGCGAGAAGACCTGATCGATACGTCCAGGGAAACGTCCGCGGCCATTGCGGCATTACGCCACACGCCCGGCGGCGCGTTCGGGTCGTGCCGGTTCAAGCTCGGTGCGATCGACCGGGATCGTGCGCGGTACGAGCGGCTGATCGACGTGCTGCGCGCGCACGACATCCGCTACTTCCTCTACAACGGTGGCAACGATTCGGCCGATACGTCGTTGAAGATCGCCCAGGTCGCCGAGGTGCTGGGCTATCCGGTCAAGGTGATCGGCGTGCCCAAGACCGTCGACAACGACCTGGCACTCACCGACTGCTGCCCGGGATTCGGGTCGGTGGCCAAGTACACGGCCGTCTCGGTGCTCGAGGCCAGCCTGGACGTCGCCTCGATGGCCGAGTCCTCGACCAAGGTCTTCGTGATGGAGGTGATGGGCCGTCACGCCGGCTGGATCGCGGCTGCGTCCGGCCTGGCCGGGAACGGTCCCGACGAGCCGCCGCACATCATCCTGTTCCCCGAGGTGCCGTTCGACGAGGCGGCGTTCCTCGCCCGCGTGCAGGCGACGGTCGAGCGGGTCGGCTGGTGTACCGTCGTCGTATCCGAAGGCGTGCGGACGCCGGACGGGCGTTTCCTGTCCGAGGCCGGCGGGCGCGACGCCTTCGGCCACGCCCAGTTGGGCGGCGTGGCGCCGCTGCTGGCCCAGCGGATCAAGGACAGGCTTGGCCTGAAGTACCACTGGGCGCAGCCGGACTACCTGCAGCGCTCGGCACGGCACCTGGCCTCCAGGACCGATCTTGCGCATGCCATCGCGGTCGGCAAGGCCGCGGTTGCCTATGCCCTGGCGGGGCGCCACGCGGTGATGCCCGCCATCGTCCGGACCTCCGATGCGCCGTATCGCTGGAAGATCGAGCCGGTGCCGCTGGCAAAGGTCGCCAACACGGAAAAGGTCCTGCCGAAGGGCTTCATCCGCCGTGACGGCTATGGCATCACCGAGCGGGCGCGCCGCTACCTCTCGCCGCTGATCCGCGGCGAGGATCCGCCACCGACCGGCAAGGACGGGCTGCCACGCTACGTGAAGCTGAAGAACCTGCCGGTGGCCCGCAAATTGCCGCCGTTCGAGCCGGCCGACTGAGGCCGATGCGGGTGGTGGCCACTGCGGTGCGCGCCGTGACGGCGGCGGTGCTGATCGGCGTCAGCACCCTGGTGCACGCCCTGCCGTTGTTCGTCCTGGCGATGCTGAAGGTGCTCGTGCCGGTGGCCGCCTTCCGGCGGCGCCTGTCGCGGGCGCTGGTGGTGCTGGCCGAGAGCTGGATCGGATTCAACAGCGGGCTGATGGCCCGCCTGGGCCGCACGCAGGTGCGCGTCAGCGGCATGGAAGGACTCCGCTACGACGAGTGGTATCTGGTGGTCTGCAACCATCAGAGCTGGGTCGACATCCCGGTTTTGCAGCGCGTCTTCAACCGGCGCATCCCGTTCCTGCGCTTCTTCCTGAAAAGCCAGCTGATCTGGGTGCCGGTGCTGGGCCTGGCCTGGTGGGCGCTCGATTTTCCGTTCATGAAGCGCTACTCGCGCAGCACGCTGGCCCGGCATCCGGAGCTGCGCGGCAAGGACCTCGAGGCGACCCGGCGCGCCTGTGCCAAGTACCGCGACATGCCGGTGTCGGTCATGAACTTCGTCGAGGGCACGCGTTTGACCGCCGACAAGCACGCGCAGCAGCGCTCGCCGTATCGGCACCTGCTGCAGCCACGCGCCGGCGGCGTCGCCTTCGTGCTGGAGGCGATGGGCGACCTGCTCGACGCGGTGGTCGACGTCACGCTGGTCTACCCGCAAGGCCGGCCGACCGTCCTGGACCTGCTCTGCGGCCGCGTGCGCGAGGTGCGCGTCCAGGTGCGCCGGCTGCCGGTCCCGCTCGCCTTGTTGCAGGGCGGCTACGACGACGCGGCCGCGCGGGCACGCTTCCAGGACTGGATCAACCGGCTGTGGCGCGAGAAGGACGCGACGATCGCCGGCAGCCTGTCTTGATGCGCGAACCGGTGGCGTCCGCGATTCCGGGCCCGGCCAACCGTCCGCCCGCTTCAGGTCTTGCCTGCGCGCCGCTTGCGCCGCTGGCGGCGCTGGGCCAGCAGCAGCGCGTCGTCGGCGATGGCCGCACCGGTCTTGCCGTGCATGCGATTGGCCTGCAGCAGCGGCGGGCATTCGCGCACCAGTGTCTCGACCACGGCGCGCTGCAGGCTGGTCGGATGGGGCTGGGTGTGGAACTGCAGCAGGACGGGGACCTCGAACGGCCGGTAGCCGGCGACCGCGCGCACCTCGTGCTCGGGCCGGATCAGGTGCACCGGTACCACGGCGCGGCCGATGCCCTGCGAGACCGCATCGATCAGCCCGTAGATGTCGTCGAAGTATGCGCGCAGCATGCGCGGCACGGTCGCGCCGGTCTGGCTCAGGAAGAAGCGCTCGGTGAAGTTGTCGCGCGGCTCGTGGTCGATGTAGCAGTCGGGCCGGGTGGCGTGGCGGACCGACTCGATCAGCACGTTGCGCTCGATCCCGATCTGCACGTTCTCGATGCCCATGCGCTCGCACTCGGACAGCGACAGGCAGAAGTCGACGCGTCCGTCGATCAGCATGTCGTGGATCTGGTGCACCTCGCCCTTGATCGTCTGGCAGGTCAGGCGCGGGTTGGCGCGCAGCAGGACCGCCAGCGCCGGCAGCGCCACCGACCGCAGCGACGAGGAGAACGCGACCAGACGGAAGAAGCCGGCCAGGTTGCCGTCCTCGCTCTTGCCGCCGATCAGGTTGTCGATGAGGTCCTGTTCCTGCAGCGCGATGCTGGCGGCATAGCGCTGCAGCACGCGGCCCGACTCGGTCAGCTCCAGGCCCTCGCGCAGGCGCAGGAACAGGATCTGGCCGACGGTCTCCTCGAGGTTCTGGATGCGCTTGGTCAGCGCCGGCTGGCTGATGTGCAGCAGCTCCGCGGCCCGCCCGAACTTCAGCTCGCGCGCCAGCACGACGAACGATTCGAGCTGTGCCGATGAGAGCCGGGTGGTCATTGCAGGCGACTCCGGTGCCGTTTCCGAACTATAGCCACACTGTACGCCGATGGCGCAGCGGCGCGCGGGTCGCCCGCGCGCGCCGCAGCGCGGGCAGGCGTTGCAACGGCCCGCCGGATCGTCAACGATGCGGGCCTTTCCGGAACAGGCCATGTCCATGAGCAGCCCGCCTTCGCAACCCGCCGCCGGCCCGGCCGGTACGGCGCCCGCCGGCGACGCGCCGGCCGCCGTCCTCGCCAGCGTGCACACCACCAACCTGCCGGACCTGCTGCGCCAGTTGCAGGGCTGCCTGATCGTCAGCACCTACCAGGCCGGCAAGCTGGTGATCCTGCGACCCGACGGTGCTGCGATCAATACGCATTTCCGCACCTTCGACCGCCCGATGGGCATGGCCGCCGACGGCGAGCGCATCGCGCTCGGCACGCGGGTGGAGATCGTCGAGTTCCGCAACATGCCGGCGGTGGCCTCCCGGTTGAACGACCCGCCGCGGCACGACGCGGTCTACCTGGCGCGGCGCGGCCATGTCACCGGCGCCATCGACATCCACGAGATGGCCTGGGATCGCAACGGCGACCTGTGGTTCGTCAACACGCTGTTCTCGTGCCTGTGCACCCTCGACGACAAATCCAGTTTCGTGCCGCGCTGGCGTCCTTCGTTCGTCAGCCACCTGGCGCCGGAGGACCGCTGCCACCTGAACGGGCTCGGGATGCGGGATGGCCGGCCGCGCTACCTGACGGCGCTGGGCGAAACCAATACGCCGCAGGGCTGGCGTGCCAACAAGCGCGACGGCGGCCTCCTGCTCGACATGCAGTCCAACCAGGTGATCGCGCGCGGCCTGTCGATGCCGCACTCGCCGCGCTGGTACGACGACCGGCTGTGGGTGCTCGAGTCCGGCCGCGGCGCCCTGGTCACGATCGACCCGAAGACCGGTGCCAAGACCGACGTCGCCCGCGTCCCCGGCTTCGCGCGCGGACTGGATTTCCTCGGTCCGGTGGCGTTCATCGGCCTGTCGCAGCTGCGCGAGACCAACGCGTTCACCGACATCCCGATCACCGAGGACAACGTCGACCGGTTGTCGGGCGTGTGGGCGGTGCACATCGGCACCGGCAAGACCGTCGGCCTCCTGAAGTTCACCGGCGGCGTGCAGGAGATCTTCGCCGTGCAGGCCTTGCCGGGTATCGGGTTCCCGGAGGTCATCCACGAGGGCGAGTATCTCGAGACCGCCTATGCCTTGCCCGACGATGCCCTGCGGGACGTCAGGTTCTCGCCGCCGCCGGCACCGGCGGCATAGCCGCAGGTTATCGAACGATTCCTGCGGGCGATCGCGATAACCGGCGGCTATCGGCGCGTCAGGAAGTTTGATTGGACGGCGCTCGCGCCCTCGGCAACGATACGGGCGGGTATTGCGGGCGGGAGACGGCCATGCCGGAGGTTTCGGTTGTCGCACAGCACATCGGCCGTTTCGGCACCGGATCGCAGGCCGGGACCGTGCATGTCCTCGGGCCGGTCCTGGGCTATGGGCACTACCTGCCGCTGCTGCGGCGCTGGCTGTGCGACCGGTTGCCGCCGGACCGGCAAGCCGCCGGCCGCGTCGCCGAGATGGCCTGCCGCCTGCTGGCCGATCCGCTGCACGGTCGCGATCCGTCCCGCCGCGGCGTGAACCCGCTGGTCGCCCTGCGCGACTTGGCGCTGGCCGAGCTGTCGGTCGCGCCGTCGGCAGAGGCGCAGGCGCGTCGCCCAGCCGCCCCGGTGTCGGCGCGGGTGGAGCAACTGGTCGGCCGCGACCAGGTACACGCCTACGAGCAGGCGCTGGCGAAGCTGCCGCGGACCGAGCGCGAAGTCCTGGTGCTGCGCATCGAGTTCGCGATGGAGTACCTGCAGATCGCCGACGAGACCGGCCTGAGCGAGGCGCGGGTGCGCGAGGTGGCCGCCAACGGTCTTGCGGCACTCGTGCTCGTGCTGGCGGCGCGCCGGGGCGCCGTGCCGCACTAGGGCGTGTATCAATCCCTCGGTAGGCCGCGTTGGCCCTGGAAAGTCGTCAGGGGGTGTTGTGTGGCGCCGCGCCTGACTGGCCGTCAGGTCAAGCCGCGCAACGCACGCTGGCGGCTTCCCAGGGCCAACGCGGCCTACCGAGGGATTGATGACACGCCCTAGCACGCGGTCGAGAAGGGGCTGTCCTGCCCGTTCTCGATGCACACGGTCGCGGTAACGCCGCGTCGCCGGTCCCGCGGCTCAACGGCCTGAGCGGGCGACCCCTCCCCGGATCGCGCCAGCGGCTGTAGCCTGGGCGTCAATTCCCCGACGGGGCGATCGGCTACACTACGCCGATCATGATTGCCTTCCGAAACTTCGCCTTGCGGCGTGGCGAACGCCTGCTGCTGTCCGATATCGACCTCGCCCTGCACGCCGGCGCGCGCGTCGGCGTGGTCGGCCGCAACGGCTGCGGCAAGTCCAGCCTGTTCGCGGCCATCATGGGCGAGGTGGAGCCGGACCGGGGCGACCTGGACCTGCCCGGGCGCCTGCGCATCGCCAGCGTCGCGCAGGAGACCCCCTCGCTGCCCGATCCGGCGATCGATTTCGTGCTGTCGGGCGATACCGAGGTGCACGCCGTATTGCGCGCCGAGGCGGCAGCGATGGCGGCGGAGGACTGGGATGCGGTCGCCGCGGCCCACCAGACGCTGGCCGAGATCAACGGCTACGATGCCACCGCGCGCGCCGGACGGCTGCTGCACGGCCTGGGCTTCGCGGCCGATACCCACGAGCGGCCGGTATCGGACTTTTCCGGTGGCTGGCGCGTGCGGCTCAATCTCGCCCGCGCGCTGATGATGCCGAGCGACCTGCTGCTGCTCGACGAGCCGACCAATCACCTGGACCTCGACGCGGTGTTGTGGCTGGAGCAGTGGCTGCTCAAGTACCCGGGCACGCTGCTGATGATCTCGCACGATCGCGAGTTCCTCGACGGCCTGTGCACGCATACGCTGCACCTGCACGAGGGCCGGGCCAAGCTCTACACCGGTGACTACACCAGCTTCGAGCGCCAGCGCGCCGAGCACCTGCGCCTGCAGCAGATCGCGTTCGAGAAGGAGCAGGCCGAGCGCGCGCACCTGCAGGCGTTCATCGACCGCTTCAAGGCCAAGGCCAGCAAGGCCAAGCAGGCGCAGTCACGCGTCAAGCGCCTGGCCAAGCTGACCGGCACCGAGGCGGTGCGCGCCGAGCGACAGATCCGGATCGGCTTTGCCGAGCCGGTCAAGCTGCCGCACTCGCTGCTGCGCCTGAACCATGTCGACGCCGGCTACGGCGACCTGCGCGTGCTGGGTGACGTCCGCTTCGGCCTGGAGGCCGGCGACCGCATCGGCTTGCTCGGGCCCAACGGCGCGGGCAAGTCGACCCTGGTCAAGACCCTGGTCGGCGAGCTGCCGCTGCTGGCCGGAGAGCGCACCGCGCATCCGGACCTGCAACTGGGCTATTTCGCCCAGCACACGGTCGAGTCGCTGCACGAGGGGCAAAGCCCGATCGATCACCTGCGGGAGATCGCGCCGGGCACCGCCACGCAGGAGTTCCGTGACTACCTGGGCCGCTGGAACTTCGCCGGCAACCGCGCCTTCGAGCTGGTCGACGGCTTCTCCGGCGGCGAGCGCGCGCGTCTGGCGCTGGCGCTGATCGCCTGGCGCAAGCCGAACGTGCTCCTGCTCGACGAGCCGACCAACCACCTGGATCTGGAGATGCGCGAGGCGCTGGCCGAAGCGCTCAGCGACTTCGGCGGCGCGATCGTGCTGGTCTCGCACGACCGTCACCTCACCGGCCTGGTCTGCGAGACGTTCTGGCGCGTGGCCGACGGCCACGTGGATGCTTTCGACGGCGACCTCGACGAGTACGCCGCCTGGCTGCGCGCGCGCGGAACCCGGTCCGGCGACCGCGCCGAAGCGGCGGCCTCGATCGCCGCCTAGGCGCCGTCCGGTCGCGTCGCCAGGCCACCGGTGCCCGCGCCGGCGCGCCGGCCGGCCGCCGAATGCAGGAACGGCCGCTCGGTCAGCCGGTAGGACAGCCACGCGACGGCGATCACGACCGGGACCAGCCAGAGCGCCAGCCGGGCCAGCCCGGCCGCCGGCGGCCACTGGCTGAAGCCGGTGCGATAGGCGACGACGAAGACGATGCCGTGCCACAGGTACAGGCTGTAGCTGATGCGGCCCAGGAAGGCCAGCAGGCGCCCTTCGAACAGGAATCCCGCCAGCCGACCGCCGGCGGCCGCGCCGTAGACGATCAGTGCCATCGGGATGCCGATCAGCGTCCAGTGGAAGAACATCCACGGCACGTCGGCAGCGTCGAGCACGTTGCCGCGCCGGCCCAGCTCGGCGACCAGCAGGGCCAGGCCGGCCAGGCCGGCCACCAGGGCCGCGGCCGGCCATGCCGAGCGGCCGGCCGGACGCCGCAGGTGCGCACAGGCGGCCAGCACGCCGAACAGGAACTGGTCCAGGCGCGCCGGCAGGTGCATCACGGTGGTCCACCAGATCAGGTCCGACGGCTGCCCGCTGAAGAGGCGGTCGTAGGCGAGCAGGCGGAAGGAGACCACCCAGACCATCACCAGCGTGACGACCAGCCAGGCGCGCGCATGGAACAGCAGCCAGGCCAGCAGCGGCAGCAGCAGGTAGAAATGCCATTCCACGGGCAGGCTCCACCACACGCCGTTCAGCAGCGGCCCGATGTCCGGGTACAGCAGGAACTCCATGCTCAGGTAGGCCAGCAGCTGCTTGGCGTCGATCGGCCAGGCACCGCTGACCAGGTAGCCGCCGACGGTCAGGATCAGCAGCTGCGCGTAGAACGGCGGCAGCACGCGCAGGCAGCGTCGCTTGAAGAAGACGATCAGGTCCGGAAACGGCCGGCGTCCGTCGATCCAGGCCAGGAACGGCAGGCCGAGCAGGAAGCCCGACAGCACGAAGAACAGGTCCACCCCCAGCATGCCGCACGAGAACAGCGCGGTCAGGTCGACGCCGAGCACGACGACGGGGGGCGCCACCGCCAGCAGCCACAGATGCAGCAGCATGACCCAGATCGCGGCCAGTCCGCGCAGTCCGGTCAGCGCCGGGTAGTAGTCGGTAGGTGCGGTCACCGCGGAGCATCCCATGATGCGGCGCCGGCACAGCGGGCCGGTCCGGCCGGCCAGTGTAGGGCCAATCGGCGGCGCCGGCGTGCTCGCTGCAGGGCGGCATGGCTGCTTCGGCGTCAGCGGCTATACTGGTCGGCGTTGTCCAGCGGCCGCCAAGAGCCACCTGCACGTCCACGAAACGCACCGGGGAGGAAAGCTACATGGCTTTACTGCAGCAACACGGCATCCTGTTTTCGCTGATCTGCGCCTTGATCGCGCTCGTCTACGGCGTCTGGTCGATACGCTGGATCCTGGCCAAGCCGGCCGGCAACGAGCGCATGCAGGAGATCGCCAAGGCGATCCAGCTCGGCGCTCGCGCCTATCTCAACCGCCAGTACTCGACCATCGGCGTCGTCGGCGCGCTGCTGTTCCTGGCGATCGGCATCGCGCTGGACTGGCCCACGGCGGTCGGCTTCGCCATCGGCGCGGTGCTGTCGGGCCTGGCCGGCTACATCGGCATGAACGTCTCGGTACGCGCCAACGTCCGCACCACCGAAGCGGCCCGGCACGGCGTCAATGCGGCGCTCGCGGTCGCGTTCCGCGGCGGCGCGATCACCGGCATGCTGGTAGTGGGCCTGGGTCTGCTCGGTGTCGCCGGCTACTACGTCACGCTGGCCCGCCTGGGCTATTCGATGAACGATGCGCTGCACGCGCTGGTCGGCCTCGCGTTCGGCTCCTCGCTGATCTCGATCTTCGCGCGCCTGGGCGGCGGCATCTTCACGAAGGGTGCCGACGTCGGCGCCGACCTGGTCGGCAAGGTCGAGGCGGGCATTCCCGAGGACGATCCGCGCAACCCGGCGGTGATCGCCGACAACGTCGGCGACAACGTCGGCGACTGCGCCGGCATGGCCGCGGATCTCTTCGAGACCTATGCGGTGACGCTGATCGCGACGATGCTGCTCGGCGGCGTCATGGCGGCCGATGCCGGTCCCTACGGCGCCCTGTACCCGCTGGTGCTCGGCGGCGTCTCGATCATCGCCTCGATCATCGGCACCTGGTTCGTCAAGGCGAGTCCGGGCGGCAAGATCATGAACGCGCTCTACAAGGGCGTGATCGTCTCCGGCGTGCTGGCGCTGCTGGCCTTCATCCCGGTCACGCAGGCGCTGATGGCCGACAGCATCTACGGTGTCTGGAACATGTTCGGCTGCGCGGTCATCGGCATCGTCCTCACCGGCGCGATGGTGGTCATCACCGAGTACTACACCGCGACCGAGTACAAGCCGGTCCGCCACGTCGCCCAGGCGTCCACTACCGGGCACGCCACCAACATCATCGCCGGCATCGGCATCTCGATGAAGTCGACCGCCTGGCCGGTGCTCGCCGTCTGCGCGGCGATCTGGGGTGCCTACCACCTCGGCGGCCTGTACGGCATCGCCGTGGCCGCCACCGCGATGCTGTCGATGACCGGCATGATCGTCGCGCTCGACGCCTACGGCCCGATCACCGACAACGCCGGCGGCATCGCCGAGATGGCCGAGCTGCCGCCGGAAGTCCGCGCCGTGACCGATCCGCTCGACGCGGTCGGCAACACCACCAAGGCCGTGACCAAGGGCTATGCGATCGGCTCGGCGGGCCTGGCGGCCCTGGTGCTGTTCGCCGACTACACGCACAAGCTCGGCGTGGAGCATCCCGACACGATCTTCACGTTCGACATCTCCGACCACATGGTGATCATCGGCCTCCTGATCGGCGGCCTGATCCCGTACCTGTTCGGCGCGATGGCGATGGAGGCGGTCGGACGCGCCGCCGGCTCGGTCGTCGAGGAAGTCCGCCGGCAGTTCCGCGAGATCAGCGGCATCATGGAAGGCACGACCAAGCCCGACTATTCGCGCGCGGTCGACCTGCTGACCAAGTCGGCGATCAAGGAAATGATGATCCCGTCGCTGCTGCCGGTGCTGGTGCCGATCCTGGTCGGCTTCCTGCTCGGACCCAAGGCGCTCGGTGGCCTGCTGATCGGCACCATCGTCACCGGCCTGTTCGTCGCGATCTCGATGACGACCGGCGGCGGCGCCTGGGACAACGCCAAGAAATACATCGAGGACGGCCATCACGGCGGCAAGGGATCCGAGGCCCACAAGGCGGCCGTCACCGGCGACACGGTCGGCGATCCGTACAAGGACACGGCCGGTCCGGCGGTCAATCCGCTGATCAAGATCATCAACATCGTCGCCTTGTTGCTGGTTCCCCTGCTGTAACCGCCTGCGGTTGCGCACAACCAGACGAAGCCCCGGTCCTCGGGGCTTCGTCGTTCTCGTCGGAAGCCTCCATGCTCTCTCAACGCCTGCTTCTCTCCATCGGTCTCCTGCTCAGCACCTCCCTCATGGCCCAAGCTCCCGCACCCGCCCCGTCGCAGGACGGCGACGATCCGTACCTGTGGCTCGAAGACGTCGGCGGCGACAAGGCGCTGGACTGGGTCAAGGCACGCAATGCCGAATCGACCGCCGCGCTGGCCGACAGCAAGGCGTTCGAGCAGACGCGCGAGCGCATCCTCGAAGTGCTCGACTCGGACGCGCGCATCCCCGGCGTCGTCAAGATGGGGGCGTACTACTACAACTTCTGGCGCGACAAGACGCACCAGCGCGGCCTCTGGCGCCGCACGACCCTGGACGAGTACCGCAAGGACAGTCCGGCCTGGGAGACCATCCTGGACCTGGATGCGCTCGGCGCGAAGGAAAACGAGAACTGGGTCTGGCACGGCGCCGAGTGCCTGCGCCCGTATGACGGCCGCTGCCTGCTCTCGCTGTCGCGCGGCGGCGCGGACGCCACGGTGGTCCGCGAGTTCGACCTCAAGACGCGTGACTTCGTCGCCGACGGCTTCCGCCTGGCGGAGGCCAAGTCCTCGGTCAACTGGATCGACATCGACACGCTGTTCGTCGGTACCGATACCGGTGCCGGCTCGATGACGCGCTCGGGCTATCCGCGCATCGCCAAGCGCTGGAAGCGCGGCACGCCGATCGAGTCGGCGACGGTGGTGTACGAAGGAACGGCGGACGACCTCAGCATCAATGCGTACCACGACGACACACCCGGCTTCGAGCGTGATTTCGTCCGCCGCACGATCGATTTCTATTCCAGCCAGACCTTCGTGATCGGCAAGGACGGCAAGCAGGCCCGGCTGCCGATTCCCGACGACGCCAACGGCAGCGTCCATCGCGAGTGGCTGACGGTCGAGACGCGCACGCCGTGGACCGTCGACGGCAAGACCTATCCCGGCGGTGCGCTGCTCGCCGCGAAGTTCGACGACTTCATGGCCGGCAAGCGCGAGCTGGTCGTGCTGTTCGAGCCGACCGAGACGACGTCGCTGGCCGGCTATTCGTGGACGCGGCATCACCTGATCGTCAACCAGCTCGACGACGTCAAGAGCGTGCTCACCGTGCTCACGCCGGCGGACGGCGCGTGGAAGCGCTCGACGCTGCCCGGTGCGCCGAAGCTCAGCACCGTGTCGGCGACGGCGATCGACGCCGACGACAGCGACGACTATTTCATGACCGTCGCCGGCTACCTGGAGCCGACCACGCTCTATCGCGGCGTGATCGGCGAGGCCAAGGCCGAAGTCCTCAAGCGCACGCCGGCATTCTTCGACGCCTCGCGCCTCGACGTGGCCCAGCACTTCGTGAAGTCCAAGGACGGCACGCGCATCCCGTACTTCATCGTGGCACCGCGCGATCTGCGCAAGAACGGCGCCAATCCGACCCTGCTGTACGGCTACGGCGGCTTCGAGGTCTCGCTCCAGCCGGGCTACGCCGCGGTCGCGGGACGCGCCTGGCTCGAGAAGGGCGGCGTCTACGTCGTCGCCAACATCCGTGGCGGTGGCGAGTACGGCCCGCGCTGGCACCAGGCGGCGCTCAAGCAGAACCGCCTGCGTGCCTACGAGGATTTTGCGGCCGTGGCCGAGGACCTGATCGCGCGCAAGATCACTTCGCCCGCGCACCTGGGCATCCAGGGCGGCAGCAACGGCGGCCTGCTGATGGGCAACATGACCGTGCTGTACCCGAAGCTGTTCGGCGCGGTGGTCTGCCAGGTGCCGCTGCTCGACATGAAGCGCTACAGCCACCTGCTGGCGGGCGCTTCGTGGATGGCCGAATACGGCGATCCGGACAAGGCCGAGGAGTGGCAGTACATCCGTACGTTCTCGCCGTACCAGAACGTGCGCAAGGACGTGAAGTACCCGCCGGTGCTGTTCACGACCTCCACGCGTGACGACCGTGTCCATCCCGGCCATGCGCGCAAGATGATGGCGCGGATGCGCGAGCAGGGCCACGACGTGACCTACTACGAGAACATCGAAGGGGGACACGGCGGTGCTGCCGACAACCGGCAGGCGGCCTTCATGCAGGCGCTGGCCTATACCTTCCTCTGGCAGCACTTGAAGTAATCCCGAGGTCGGCCGCCGATGCGGCCGCCGGTTTCCGAAGGCCCGCTCGAGCGGGCCTTTTTTTGGTTCTTCGCCATGCGCGGGAATCAATCAGCAGCCGCGCTCGTTGCTGTTGCTGTTGCTTTGGCTGTTGGCTGTTGGCGCCTAAAGCGAACCGAGCATCGCAGGTCGGCCAGGCCGCAGAGCTGCCCCGTGTTTGAGCGAAGCGAGTTGGGGCAGCGTGCCTGGCCGGCCGAGAAGCGCAGGGGACCGGCGCGGCGCAGCCGTGCCGGCTCGC